>QWCH01001357.1_pt1 | contig 38190 bp, 34 predicted proteins | sample 1972671 | NCBI WGS metagenome assembly QWCH01 (sample SAMN09866713, study PRJNA288562) | Human gut metagenome isolate term3_stool, whole genome shotgun sequencing... | isolation source: gut | host: Homo sapiens | place: USA: California
GCAAGTGGTAAACCACAGGCGTCCTTGAGGCGCAGCTAGTAAAAAAGGTCCTTTGGACCGCATAAGAAAAACCACCGGCTACGCCGGTGGATTTTTATTCTTCCCTTAAGGAATATTTTTTTAATTTTCTCCTAATACATAGTATGAAAAGAAAATATAGAAAGGAAGAGAGATATATTATGAAGTATAAAAAGATACTAACAATAATGCTTGCTCTAGTTATGCTTATAGGGTCGGCGACTCCAGTAATGGCAGAAACTAGAGGAGACCCAGTAATAAGGTCTATAATAGAAGACGATGAACTCGTTCCAGCAGAAGACCCAAATATGCCAGTAATTTCAGAAGATGATAAACTTATCCCAGTTGAAGACCGAACAATCCTAGCAATAAAGATGGAAAAGATGTAACTGTGGACAAAAACGATCCTAAGGATGAAAAATCTTAAGTTAGTTACTACCAAAGAGCAGGTAAAAGAATCTTGTAATGGCGAAGTAAAGCATAGCCTATGTAAGTGATTCTGATTTTGCATAACAAATTGAAAAAAGAAAATAATTTTAATTTAGTTATGAAAATAATGCTATGTCTATAATAAATAAAATTTTTAAATGAAAGTATTATCAATATTGTGTAAATTATCTCAAAATGTGGTATAATGGGTTATGGAGGAAGATTATGAATAAGAATCACGAAACTCAAGTCTTTCAAAAGCAAGATTTAGAAACTGAAAGAATTAAAAGCATTTTAAAAACTGTATATGATGCTCTTAAAGATAAGGGATACAATCCTACTGATCAAATCATTGGATATATTCTTTCTGGAGATCCAACATATATTACAGGCCACAACAGTGCTAGGGCTACTATTCAAGAGGTTGAAAGAGATGAACTTCTTGAAGAACTTCTAAATAGCTATTTGAAATAGATGTGATCTTCACATCTATATTTTATAATTATGAATAGATTTTTGGGACTTGATGTAGGGGACAAGTACATCGGTGTTTCTATTAGCGACACAACATGTACTATTGCAAGTAACCTCGTAACCATAAGAAGAACATCCAACGACAAAGCCTATGAAGAGATCGAAGGTATTTTAAATGACTATAATATTGGAACGGTTGTGGTTGGTGTGCCTATAAATATGGATGGTAGCGATACGGTTATGAGCAAAAGAATAAGGAAATTTGCAAGAAAACTCACTCCAAAGTTTGGAGTTGAAGTGATATTTCAAGACGAGAGGTTTACTTCTATTGAGGCGGAAAGAACTCTGATTCAGTCAAATGTCAGACGGGAAAATAGAAAGAAGTATATCGATCAATTAGCTGCATCTATTATTTTGCAGACTTATATAGATAGGATGAATAACGATAATGACTGAAAAATTTTTTGATGAAAATGGAAATGAAGTTGAGTTCGAAATAGTTGGTAAATTTGAAATCGACAACAAGGCTTATGCAGTACTTGAATCTTTGGATGGTCAATCCACCTATATTTTAAGAATCAAAGAGGATAAGGACGGAGAGTATCTGGAAGGTATTGGAGATGCTGAGCTAAAAGAAGCTATTGAAGCTTATGAAGAACTAACGGAGAAGGGAAATGAAAATGGATTTAAACACTGAATACGTAAAGAAAAAATTAAAAGAAAACGGTTATAAGTTCACCAATCAAAGGGTACTCGTTTACAATTCGTTTATCCATAACAAAGAAAAACATCTAACGACCGAACAGGTGTTCCACGATGTTTCGAAGATAGACAGTAGCATTGGAATTGCAACTGTTTATAGAACTGTTCAACTTTTCTATGAAATTGGACTTATTAACCAAATTAATTTCGGCGACAATGTTACCAGGTATGAGATTAAATTAAATGACAAAGAGCATACTCACCACCATTTAATCTGCCTAAAATGTGGCAAGGTTCAAGAGGTTAAGATTGACCTTCTTGATGACCTTGAAAATGAAGTAGAGAAAAACGAAAGATTTAAAATAGTAGACCATCAATTGAAATTCACGGGTTATTGCAAAGATTGCTATGAAAAATTACAGGAGAATAAAATCAATGCAAAATAACAACAAATTAAAAATAATACCATTAGGAGGTCTGCATGAAATAGGAAAGAATATGACTGTAGTCGAATACAGAGATTCAATTATTATCATTGACTGCGGGCTTACCTTTCCAGAAGATGAAATGCTGGGAATAGATATAGTAATTCCAGATTTCACATATTTAATAAACAACAAAAATAAAATAAAGGGATTAGTTCTAACTCATGGTCACGAAGACCACATAGGAGCTGTTCCATACCTATTGAAAGAGCTTGATATTCCAATCTACGGAACACCTCTTACCATGGGTTTATTAGAAAACAAATTAAAAGAACACAGAATACCACTATCTTGCTTAAAGGTTGTAAACCAAGGAGATAGAATCAAACTTGGCAAATTTGAAGTTGAATGGGTAAGGGTTAACCACTCTATTCCTGATTCATCATCCATTTATATAAAGAGTCCAATAGGGAATGTATTTGTAACTGGAGACTTCAAAGTTGACTTCACACCTATTTCTGGAGAACCAATTGACCTTACTCGTCTTGGTGAAATAGGAAAAGAAGGTGTGCTTGCTATGGTTGGAGAATCTACAAACGTCCTTCGTAAGGGATACACCATGAGTGAATCCAATGTTGGAGAGACATTTAATAGAATTTTCCAAAGCTGTATGAATAACAGAATCATCATAGCTACATTTGCATCCAATGTCCACAGGGTTCAACAGATTATAAACTCTGCCGAAAAATTTGGTAGAAAAGTTGTACTTTCTGGAAGATCTATGGAAACTATGATGGACACTGCAAGAAGACTTGGATATGTAGATGTAAAGAAAAACACAATTATAGATATTAACCAAATGAAGAAATATAAGCCAGAGGAGACAGTGGTTATCACAACGGGATCTCAAGGAGAACCTATGAGTGCTCTAACGAGAATTGCCTTTGGTGAACATAGAAAGATTCAAGCAACTGCCGAAGATGTTATCATCCTATCTGCAACACCTATTCCAGGTAATGAAAATTCCGTTGCTAAGGTAATAAATAAACTAATGGAAACTGGATCTAAGGTTATCTATGAAGCGCTTTCTGAAATTCACGTAAGTGGTCACGCTTGTCAAGAAGAGTTAAAGATGATGCTTTCACTTATTAAGCCTAAGTACTTTGTGCCAGCTCACGGTGAAGTTAGACATCTTTTAAAACACGCTGAACTTGCAACACAAATGGGAATTGATCCTTCAGATATATTTATCCTTGAAAATGGAGATGTTCTTGAATTTAACAAGAAATCTGCTGCTATTACTGGAAGTGTACCTTCTGGAAATACATTGGTGGATGGACTTGGAATCGGTGATGTTGGAAATATCGTTCTACGTGATAGAAAGCATCTTTCAGAAGATGGACTTATAGTAGTAGTAATTACTATTTCTAAACAAGAAGGAAGAGTTGTAAGCGGCCCAGATATTATATCTAGAGGATTTGTGTATGTGAGAGAGTCTGTAGATTTAATGGACGAAGCTAGAGATATGGTTAAGAAGACTCTAGACAAATGTGACAGAAAATCTATTTCAGACTGGTCAACGCTTAAGACAAACATAAGGGAAGATTTAAGAGGATTCTTGTACCATAGAACCAAGAGAAATCCGATGATCTTACCTATTATAATGGAAATTTGAGGAGGGACATTTTTGTCCCTAAATTTATGAGCAAAGTTAGCTACGAATATATCGAAGACTATCTAAGAAGTCTTTATAAAACTAAATCAGATCTTTTAGCTGAGCTTAGAGATTATGCAGAGAAAAACCATGTTCCAATAATTGAAGAAGAGTGCGAAGAGTTTTATAATTTTCTTATAAATATTACAAAACCTAAGAAAATTTTGGAACTTGGAACTGCCATTGGTTATTCAGCCATATCTTTTTCTATGAGTGACTTTGTAGAAAATCTAGTAACAGTTGAAATAAACGAAGATATGGTAAAAATCGCAAGTGAAAATATAAAGAAATCTGGACTAGAAAACAAAATAAATATTGTCCATTCTGATGCCTATGAGTATCTCTTAGAATGCAAAGAAAAATTCGATTTTATTTTCATAGATGCTGCTAAAGGGCAGTACGAAAAGTATTTTGACGAAGCGATAAAACTTTTAAATAGAGATGGAATAATCGTCTGTGACAATGTACTTTTCAGAGGAATGATTGCAAATCAGGATTTGGTAAAGAGAAGAAAGATAACCATAGTTAAAAGACTTAGAAAATTTTTGAAAGATATAAAAGATGATGAAAGGTTTTACTCTAGTATTGTTCCTATTGGAGATGGAGCTCTACTAATAAGGAGGAAATTTGAAGAAGATTGAACTTTTAGCCCCAGCAGGGGATTTAAATAAATTAAAAACCGCAATAGATTATGGTGCCGATGCGGTTTATCTAGGAGGAAGCTCCTTTGGACTTAGAAAGGCATCTAAGAATTTTTCTATAGAAGAGATAAGAGAGGGAGTGGAATACGCCCACGAAAGGGGCGCTCATGTCCATGTAACTCTAAATATTGTACCTCACAATAATGATATTATAGGAATTGAAGAGTATGCAAAGGAACTAGAAGATGCAGGAGTGGATGCGGTTATAATTTCCGACCCAGGTATGTTTTCTCTAGTTAAGTCTGCTGCACCTAAGCTAGATATACACATATCTACCCAAGGATCTGTAACAAATAGTCAGACTGTTAATTTCTGGAAGGAACAAGGTGCTAAAAGAGTGGTCCTTGCAAGGGAACTTTCTCTAGAAGAGATAAGAGAGATTGTAAAGAACACTGAAGGAATAGAAATCGAAACATTTTGCCATGGAGCAATGTGTATGTCCTATTCAGGAAGATGTCTACTTTCAAACTATATGACAGGAAGAGATGCAAATATGGGAGACTGTGCCCAACCTTGTAGGTACAAATACTATCTTGTTGAAGAGAAGAGACCTGGAGAATATTTCCCAATAGAAGAACATGATGAAGGTACATTTATCATGAACTCCAAGGATCTTAACATGATAGCCCACTTGGACGAACTTATCGAAGCGGGAATTGCATCCCTTAAGATAGAAGGAAGAGTAAAGAGCGACTACTATTTAGCAACCACTATAAGATCTTATAGAATGGCGATAGATGAATATTATAGTGATCCGAAAAATTATAAATTCGACCCATACTATGAAGAAGAATTAAAAAAGGTAAGTCACAGAGATTGGACTACTGGATTTTTCTATGGAAAGGCAAAGGAAGATTCACAAGTCTACACAGATAATTCATATATTCGCGGATATGACTATGTGGGTGTGGTAACTGATTACGATGAAGATACTAAAATCGCAACAGTAGTACAAAAAAATAGAATCTTCCCAGGAGAAGAAGTAGAAATCTTCGGACCGGGAAGGAAACATTTTACTCAAACAATAGAAGAAATGTATGACGAAGATGACAATGTCATAGACGTTGCCAACAAGGCTCTACAAATATATAAATTTAAAACGATAGAACCCGTAGAAGAAAAATATATGATAAGGAGAAAATCTCAGTCATGAAAAAACCAGTTATAATTGGAATTGCAGGAGGAACTGGGTCTGGTAAGAGTACCATAACCAAAGAACTTATTAAACTTATAGATGAAAAAGATGTAACTATAATAGAACAGGACTCTTATTACAAGGACCAATCCAACCTACCATTTGAAGAGAGAGTAAAGACGAACTACGATCATCCATTTGCTTTTGATAACGAACTATTGGTATCACAGTTAAAAGATTTGATAGCAGGAAAAGCAATAGAAAAACCAGTCTATGATTTTTCGATTCACAACAGAACAGAAGAAACGAAAAGAGTTGAACCAAAGGATGTAATAATCCTAGAAGGAATACTAATCCTAGCTGAAAAAGAAATAAGAGATCTACTAGATATCAAAGTATTTGTAGATACAGATGCAGATGTTAGAATAATAAGAAGAATTCTAAGGGACATGAAAGATAGGGGAAGAAGTCTTGACTCGGTAATACTACAATATATGAGCACAGTAAGACCAGCTCATATACAATTCGTTGAGCCATCAAAAAGGTATGCGGATATAATAATCCTGGAAGGCGGTTATAACACGGTAGCAATAGATTTAATCCACACAAAGATTAAACAAATTTTAAAAAATGAACAGAATTAAATATAATATAAGAATTAAAGAGGTGAAGACCTCTTTTTTTATGTAAGTAAAATTGTAAATAAAAAAGATCCTGCGCTAAGCAAGATCTTTTTAATGGACAAAATTAGTTTATTAAGGTAATTAAATATTTCTTCTGTTAACACTCCAGATTGAATCTGCAAGTGTGTTTTTGTATTCTGTATTTAATGAAGCGTTGTAAGAGAATTCCTTTGTGCTAAAGAAATATGATCTATTAACTCTATCTAGGCTTCTTTCGTTTTTAATATCGTTTGAATTGTTTTTAGAAAAAAATCTCATTTGTGTACCTCCATAATTTTATTTATTGCTGACTTTTTAAGTCTTATTTCTTAACTTCAAACTAAGTATAAATGATATTGATTGTTAATTCTGTGACTCTAATCACAAAATACAAAAAACTTCAAAAAATTTTATAAATGTTTTGTGCATTTTTAGCGTTTTCACCGGATTTTCACCAACCATTCAAAAACCTTTGACAGACAAAATAAATTTATTGAAATTCGAATTGCAATTGATAATTTGAAATTGTGGAATTATTTTAATGAAATTATAAAAATCAGGCTGTAAAAATTTTAAAAATAAATTAATAAATAAAGAAAAAAATGAAAAATAAAAAACCGCAAATGCGGTTATATTTTAAATAAATATGAATTGGGTAGCCAACAGGTAGCCAACTTTTTTAGTTTGATGCACTGCAAATGTTGAAATTACAATGCTCAAAAAATTTTGGTGCCGAAAGTGGGACTTGAACCCACACGATGTTGCCACCACGAGATTTTGAGTCTCGCGCGTCTGCCAGTTCCGCCATTTCGGCTTGCTTTATAATAATAACACTTTTTTTTATATATTGCAATAATAAGGTGGCTGTGTTCTTCTATTAACTCTACTATGCTATAATATACTAGAGGTGTATTATGAATAAAATACTAATTATAGACGGATCATCACTTTTCTTTAGAGCTTTTTATGCTCTTCCACTTTTAAAAAATAAAAAGGGTATGTATACAAACGCCATATATGGTTTTGTGATGATGGTTGAAAATGCAATAGATAATATAAATCCTACCCATGTTGCTGTATGCTTCGACAAGAAAGGTCGTACATTTAGACATGAACTTTACAAGGATTACAAAGGCACTAGAAAGAAGACTCCAAGCGAACTTATGCAACAGTGGCCATACATTATGGATATTTTAAAACTTATGAATATAAAGACTCTTGACTCACCGGTATATGAAGCGGACGACATCGCTGGAACGATTTCAAAACTTGCGGCGAAGAATGATTTTGAAAGTTATCTCTTAACTGGTGACAAGGATTATTTTCAATTGGTTGACGATAAGTCTACTGTGCTTTTAACTAAGAAAGGAATCACTGATCTTCTTGAAGTGACTCCAAAATATCTATACGATGAATACGGACTTACTCCAGAAGAATTTATAGATTTAAAGGCTCTTATGGGCGATTCTTCCGATAATATTCCTGGAGTGCCTGGCGTGGGAGAAAAGACTGGAATTAAGTTAATAAAAGAATATAAAAATATAGAAAATTTATACCAAAATTTAGATGAAGTAAGCGGCAAGAAGTTAAACGAAAACTTGACCGAGAACAAAGCACAAGCATTTATGAGCAAAAAACTTGGTACCATTGTCACTACAGTTCCTCTAGATTATAAACTAGATGATTTTAAGAAAGAGGAATATAACTTCGAAGAACTCTATAAACTATATTCGGAACTGGATTTCAAAACACTTTTAGCTAGGCTTGACACAGACAAAGTGCCTGAAATCGAAAAGGTAGATGTGACTGAACTTACGAAATATGAAGTTATAGATTTAAATTCGATGATTGATAAGATTAAAAAATCTAAACTTATGGGATTTAAATTTATAACAGATGGCAAGATCTACGAGGGAGTAAATCCAACCTACATCGGTCTATCAGATGGAGTCGTGACTTCTTTCTATGAATATAGCAAAGATATCGTAGAAGATCTAAGAGTTTTATTTGAAGATGAAAAGATAGAAAAGATTGGTTATGATGCAAAAGAAGATGTCATAATACTACTTTCAAATAAAATAGATTTGAAGAATTTGACCTATGACTCTATGATTGTAGAATATCTTCTTGATTCAACTGCATCAAGTTTTGAATTTCAAAATATTATTTCTAAGTATGATTTAGGCTCCTATAAAGACGAAGAGTCCCTACTTGGAAAGGGCGTAAAGAAGAAATCCTACTCAGATTTAGAGAAAGATGAACTATTCAAATATTTTTCATTTATTTTAAATGGAAGTTTTAAATTAAAAGAAACACAAATGGAAAAGCTAGAAGAACTTGAAATGGTTGATCTATATAGAGAAATAGAACTTCCACTACTTGAAGTTCTAGCCTATATGGAGCTAACAGGTATTAAGACTGAAGTTAGTGTACTTGATGATATAGGTAAAAACTTAGATGATAGAATAGAAAATCTAACTAGCTCAATCTTTGAAATTTCTGGAGAAGAGTTCAATATAAATTCTACGAAGCAGCTGGGAGAAATTTTATTTGATAAACTTAGACTTCCTGTGATAAAGAAAACGAAGACTGGATATTCAACTGCACAAGACGTACTAGAAAAATTGGTCGACGAAAGTCCTATTATAGAAAATATTTTGGAATATAGAAAGCTTACAAAACTTAAAAATACCTACATTGATGGATTAAAAGCCCTTATTAATGAAAAGACTGGCAGAATTCATTCTAGATTTAATCAAACGGGTACTTCCACAGGAAGAATCAGTTCAACTGAGCCAAATTTACAAAATATTCCGATTAGATCTGAAGAGGGAAGACTCATAAGGGGAGCATTCTTGGCAAGTGAAGATTCTACATTGGTGGATTGCGACTACAGTCAAATTGAACTTAGGGTTCTTGCGAGTCTTTCAAAAGACCCAAGGATGATGGAAGCATTTGAACATGGAATGGACATCCACACCAAGACTGCATCAGAAGTTTTCCACGTGGATAAGGAAGATGTTACAGACCTTTTAAGATCTAGAGCAAAGGCAGTTAACTTCGGAATTGTATATGGAATTTCTGACTTCGGACTTTCAAGGCAACTAGGAATTACTAGAGAACTTGCAAAAGAATATATCGACGGATACTTTGATAATTTCAAAAAAGTTAAAGAATACATGGATTATGAAATTGAAACTGGTAAGAAGCAAGGATATGTAAAGACGATTTTCAACAGAAGAAGATATATACCAGAACTTTCTGCAAAGAATTTCAACATTAGATCTTTTGGAGAAAGAATTGCACTTAACACTCCTATACAAGGTTCTGCTGCAGATATTATTAAGATTGCAATGGTTAAAGTGTATAGAGAAATTAAGAAGAGAAATTTGAAATCTAAACTAATTCTTACCATCCATGACGAACTTGTGGTAGATGCAGTTAATGATGAGCTTGAAGTGGTAGAAGAATTGATGAAGGATATAATGGAAAATGCGGTTAAATTAAACGTTCCATTAAAAGTATCACTAGATACTGGTAAGAGTATGTATGAAACCATGTAAAATAATTGGCATAACCGGTTCCATAGCGACAGGAAAATCCCAAGTCTCCAATATTTTAAGAGATTTAGGATATAGTGTTATAGATTCAGATTTGGTTGCAAGGGAAGTTGCAGAAAGAGAAGATATTCTAGAAGAAATTAGGAAATTTTTCGGAGAGGATGCGACTCTAGGCGGCAGATTAAATCGCAGTTATGTAAGAGAGTTAGTCTTTAAAGATGAAGAAAAACTAAAGATTTTAAACACCATTATGCACAGAACGATTTATGAAACCATACTTTCAAGAATTAAGGATGGCGAAATTAATTTTTTAGATGTGCCACTTCTTTTTGAAACCTTAGATGAAGCGAAACTTTATGGTTTAAATTATGACGAAGTATGGGTGGTATATTCCAAGCCTAGCATACAACTAAAAAGACTTATGGAAAGGGACAATATAAGTAAGGCAGAAGCACAAAGGATCATTGATTCTCAAATTTCCATAGAAAAAAAGAGAAAACTCGCTGATTATGTAGTAGAAAACAACGATGGCTTAGAAAGCCTTAGAAAAAATGTATTAAAAGCGTTAGAGAGATTGAAATGATATTAGATTTACTTGAAGAAAATAGAAATAAAAATCCTAGTAAAGTAGTCCTTGTGGATGAAAATGAGAGTATGACCATAGGAGATTTTGTAAAGAGAGCAAGAGAACTAGGCACGAAAATCGCAAGGCTTGGATTTAAAAATAGAGCCGTGGCAGTGGAATCTGATAGAAGTATCTATTCCTTGGTGGGATTTTATGCGGCTCTTTATTCCGGCAATTTTTTCATGCCGGTGGATTCTAAAACTCCAAAAAAGAGACTTGAAATGATGACTGAAAGAGCAAAACCTGTGGCTTATCTATCTGTAAATGAAGATGGTGTATTTTCTGATTTTGAAACCATAGACACTAGAGGGAGTTTCAGTTCGGATGATGAAATATTAAAGAGGATTAGAGATAGTCATATAGACATCGACCCTTGTTACCTAATATGGACATCTGGAAGCACCGGCGAGCCTAAAGGAGTTTTAATTAATCACAGTCAAACCTTTGAACTCGTGAAATTCTTGAAGGAGACATTTGAGATAAATGAAGATGACGTCCTCGGATGTCAAAGTCCATTTTATTTTGATGGGGCAATGAAGGATGTATTTCTATTCGGAGCCTGCGGAGTAAAACTTGTAATAATTCCACAAAAGTTCTTTGCACTTCCTATAAATTTGGTTGAATTTTTAAATGAAAATAGAGTAAATGTGCTTCTATGGGCAGTAAGTGCTCTAAATATACTCGTAAATTCAAAGGTTTTAGAAAAAAATAATCTAAAATATGTAAATAAAATTTCATTTGCTGGAGAAAGTTTCCAAACTTCTAAATTAAATTATCTAATGGGCAAGGTGGATGCAAAATTTGTAAATCTCTATGGACCATCTGAAACTACTGTGGACTGCGCCTACTATGTTGTCGATAGAAAACTCAGTGACGATGAAATAATCCCTATTGGAAAGTCAATTCCAAACATGGAAGTTTTCTTGGTGGATGAAGATTTAAAAGAAAGCAGTGAAAAGGGCGAGATCGTCGTAAGAGGTTCGAAGATTTCCTGTGGATATTATCGTGATAAAGAAAGAACTAAATCTGCTTTTATCCAAGACCCAAGACATGATTTCTTTAGGGATATAGTTTACAGAACTGGAGATATTGCAAAGTATAACGAAAGAGGAGAGCTCGTATTTCTTTCTAGAAGCGATGACCAAATTAAACATATGGGAAGCAGAATCGAACTTGGAGAGATAGAAGCTTCTTTATCTTCTATGGAGGAAATAGAAGAAGGTGCTTGTATCTACGACTTTGATGATGAAAAGATTGTGTTTTTCTATTCTGGAGAAGAGATAAAAAGAAGAAATATAATTGTATTTTTAAGAGATAGAATACCTAAGTATATGTTTCCAAACGAAATAGTACATTTAGAGAGACTTCCTAAGAATAGAAATGGAAAGATAGATAGAAATGAGCTTAGAACTATTTATGAAAAAAATAAAGGCAATTGACGAGTTAGATGAAATCTTAAATAAAAGGTTCGATTTAAGATATTTCACCACTTCTATGAAGAATAAGACTGATTACGAGAAAAATTTAGATAGTCTATACTTATTAGAAGATAGAGAAAACTATTTGATTTTACTTAAGAGAGATGGATTCTATATTGCCGACGGATTTTTATTAAGAGATAATTCTATAGAACTAAATTTTAATGAAGATTTAGTTTTGGAATACACATTTAAAAGATTTGATGAAGAAGGCGTTGGAACTTTAAATGCTCTAGGATTTAAAGAAGCTTTAAAGAGAACTCAAATGGAACTAAAATTTGAAGATAGTTTTTCAGAAGAGATAAAATTACTAGACGAAAGTTATTTAAATGAAGTACATGATGAAATAGTTTCAAGTTTTGATAAGTACTATGGCTGCGTTCCGACTGCTGATGAGCTTATAATTTCCATAAAAAACGAGGAAATTCTAGGAATAGTAGAAGAAAATAATTTAAAAGGATTTATAGAATTTAAAGTAGGTTCTAAGAGATCATTAATCATAAGTCACATTTCTGTTTTAAAAAAATATAGAAGACAGGGAATTGGCAAGAAACTTATTGAAAAACTATGTAGTTATGCTATTAAAATAGGATATAATAGAATTGAACTCTTTGTAAACGAAGACAATGAAGAGGCGATTTCTTTTTATAAATCATTAGGATTTGTAGAAAAAAATATAAAATCAATTATTTATAGGAGATAGATATGAAAGATAAAGTTATTGAAATATTAATGGATCTAGTTCCAGATTTTGAATATAGTGACGATGTAAAACTACTTGATGATGGAATTTTGGATTCATTTGACATTGTAAACTTGGTGCTTGAAATTAACGAAGAATTTGGCGTTGAAATCGGAGTAGAAGATGTAAGTGAAGAAAACTTCGAAACTGTTGATTCAATCTGCGAACTTATAAAGGAAAAATTAGAATACTAATGTCTATAGTTTCACCACAGTTCTTTGTATTTGTTACACTATTGGTATGTCTATACTATACAATATTTAGAAAGTGTGCATGGGTGTTACTATTAGTAGCTTCCTATGCATTTTATTTTTTAAATGAACCTATAAATATTGTATATCTTATAATCACAACCAGCTCCGTCTACATAAGCGGAATTTTAATAGATAGGACAAACAGGAACATAAAAGATCTATCGAATTTAGATAGAGATATAAGAAAAAATAAAAAAGAATTACTCGAAAAGAAAAAGAAAAGAGTACTCGTTTTTGCGCTTATTTTAAACTTTCTGATGCTTTCAGTATTTAAATACAGTGCATACTTCTATTCCGTTATCGGACTTATTTCAAATAAATTTGGAGCTCTTAATTTTCTATATAGAGAGGAAATAAATACAAAACTATTAAATATACTTCAGCCGCTAGGTATATCTTTTTTTATTTTTCAGGCTACTGGATATTTAATAGATGTTTATAGGAATAAATTTGAGGCGGAGAAAAATCCATTTAAATTTGCACTTTTTGTAAGTTATTTTCCGCAAATCGTCCAAGGTCCAATAGGTAGATGGAACCTGCTAAAAGACGATTTATTTAAAACCCCAGACTTAGATTATGACAATCTAAGAGACGGAATAATTTTAATCGCATTTGGTTTATTTAAAAAGGTAGAGATTTCAAATAGAATTTCTGTAATCGTCAATTCAGTATTTTCTGAGTACACAGGATATTCTGGAGCATTTGTATTTTTATCTGTACTTTTTTATGGGATACAGATTTACGCAGATTTTTCTGGAGGAATCGATATAGTTAGAGGTGTTTCAAAGCTCTTTGGAGTTGAACTATCCCTTAACTTTAAGCAACCTTTCTTTGCAACGTCCATTGCAGACTTTTGGAGAAGGTGGCACATCACCCTTGGAACTTGGCTCAAAGATTATGTATTTTATCCTGTCAACTTTTCAAAGCCGATGTTTAAATTAAATAAATTTGGAAGAAAACATCTGGGAGCTAAGTATGGTAAATTCTTGTCTCTAAGTGTTTCCACATTTTTAATCTACTTTATAGTTGGAATTTGGCATGGAGCAGGATTTAAGTACATTGCCTTTGGTATTTGGAATGGAACTATAATAACCATAAGTTTGATTTTAGAAGAGTTTTTTATAAATACTAAGGCAAAACTCGGTATAAAAGATGGCAAATTATACAGGATATTTATGATTTTAAGGACAAATATTCTAGTTTGTATAGGCAGATTTTTCACGAGAGCATCTGGATTTTTAGTTGCTCTTAGGATGATTAAGTATAGTTTTTCTAACTTCAATTTAAATGGAATTAATTTAGAAGTATTTAGATCATTTAGTCTTACTAAGTATGACTATTTAAGGATAATCTTGGGAGTTACGTTACTTTTAATCTGTGATTATCTTGCGGAAATTGGATTTGACATTAAATCCTACTTAGAAAGGAAATCTAAACTTATAAATTATATTTTTATAATTGTGATAGTATTATTTTTATTTATTGGAGTATTCTATCAAAACTCATATGTGAGCACGGAATTTATATATAGACAGTACTAGGTGAATGATGAATTCAAAAAAATTTGTAAAGACTTTTGTCTTGATTGTTGTTATTTTGCTCGTGGCAATCGCAGGACTAAACTATTATACTTCTCCCTTTGGATTATTTAAGGACAAGTATTTCTATTGGTTCTCCTACGATATGACTCAAAATCCAAGAATCGCAAAAGTCGAATATCTAAAGAAAAATAAAAATTTAAAATACAATAGCTTTATAGTGGGAGCATCTGGAGCGAGCTCTTTTCCAAGTGAAGATCTAAAAAAATACACTGGAAAAGATTTCTATAATACTTTTTACTATGGGGCGGATATGCTCGACTCAGTAAATACTGTTAAGTGGCTTGTGAAACACTATGATGTAGAGAATATAATTATGCCGATTGGTCTTACATCGGCATGTTACTACAATGTTGGAAATGACACCATGAATAATGCCATGCACTATGAGCTTGATGGTACAAATCCAGTTAAGTTCTATGCAAAATATCTATTAGCAAATCCAAACTATGGTTTAGACAAATTAAAATCATCTAGGGAAAATAAATTTTTACAACAATCCTATACAGTTTTTAATGTACTAGATGGTTCTTATGACAAGTCTCTAAGAGATATAGAACCTATTTCAAATCTCGAAGAATATAAAAATAGAGAAATCTACCATCAGTTCAACTATGATTTTGGTGATCATCCAAACCTTGGATATATTGATGAATTTATAAAATCTATGGAAGAGATTGTAGACATTTGTAAAGAAAAAAATATAGATTTAAAAGTCTTAGTAGTTCCTATGTACCACGAAGATTTTAAATTCTATGACAAAGCGGAAGTAGAAGAATTTTACAAGAGACTAGCGGAAGTAACAGACTATTACGATTTCTGTAAGACTAGCGTATCCTACGATGCGAGATATTTTTACGATAGAACTCACTTTAGAAACGATGTAGGAAGGATGATGCTTTCATATATCTATGGTGATGAAAAAAATTATGTAAATGACTACTATGTACCTAAAGATTTTGGAATACATGTTGGGACAAACGGAACCTATAAAGATGTTATGAAGAGGTATAACAGCGATCTTCAAATGGATAAGGATTCTGAAAAAAGGCTGCCTGTATTTATGTACCATCACTTTGCAGAAGTGGGTGATGGCGGAGATACAATTTCTTACGAAAATTTTAAAACTCAAATAAAGGCAATAAAAGACGCAGGATATAGCACTGTAACTTTAAAAGATTTAAATAATTTTATTAGACAAGGCAAGAATCTTCCAGAGAAAGCTGTACTAATAACAATGGATGATGGTTATAGATCAAATACGGAATTTGCATATAATATTCTAAAAGAAAATGGATTTAATGCGGTGGTATTTCCAATTGGAAGCTCCATAGGAAAAGACACCTATAAAGAGACGAATCACCCTATTATTCCACATTTTTCTATTGAGGAAGCTAAAGATACGATGGATGTACTTGAGTTTGGATCTCACAGCTTCGACATGCATCAATCAACGGCACTAGAAAAAGAAAAACCTGTTAGAAATTTTGCGATTCCACTAGAAGGAGAAGATGATTTTAGTTTTGTGGATGCTTTTAGAAGAGACGTATATCTAGAAGAAGATGCTTTAAAAAGTATTTTTTCTAAGACTAAGGCATTTGCTTATCCTGGTGGATACTATTCTGACATAACTGCGGTTATACTTTCAGAAAATGATTATAGATTTACATTTTTAACGGAAGAACATCAAAATTATCTTTTAAAAGGTCTTCGTCAATCGGGGCTTGGACTAGGAAGATATAATATGACGGATCATAGGACCTACCAAGACACCATAAATCTACTCGAAGGCAAGTAAGTATGATCTATATAATATTATTTTTACTTTTGATTTTTTACCTTTTTTATGAACTAAGCCTTACCTACATTGAGCAATTGGATTTTAAACTTGGTTTAAATATCTATCAAATTAGCGACTATCATTCGAGTATATTTGTAAATTTAAAGAGACTTAAAAATATTTTATCTAAAGATAGTATCGATGTTGTAATCCTGACAGGAGATTTGGTAAATAGAAGTACAGATAATTTTTCTAGGCTTGCTAAATTTTTAGAAGTAGTTTCAGAAAATTCGAAGAAAGTCATCTTTGTAAGTGGCAATCACGAATTGGAAAATAAAAATTATTTTGAAATTTTGGAGCTTTTGCAGAAATATAGTGTGGAAGTTCTAGATGGTTCCTATATAATAATAGAAAACACTCTAATTTCTAATGTTGATATATCAAAAGTAAGAGGAGATTATAAATATAGCGTATTTGCAGATCATTTCCCAATACACTGTGAAAATATAGTGGGCTATGATTTAAGAATTTGTGGTCACACCCATGGAGGTCAAATTAGAATTCCTTTTGTGGGTGCGATAATTGATCATGATAAAAATATATTTCCCAAGAATCAAAAGGGTTTATATGAAATAAATAATAATTTAATCTATATCGATAGTGGTATAGGAGAAAGACTTCCTATTAGAATTTTTAATAGGTCTAAGGTAACGAGAATTTCAAGGAGGTAGTATGTTTAAAGATAAGATAAAAGAATCTTCCTTTTCTGTAATTCCCATAGTCTTAATTGTGTTGGCACTTTCATTTACAATTGTAGATTTAAGAACAAATGATTTAATAAGTTTTTTAATAGGAGCGGTTTTAATTATTTTCGGTCTGGCAATATTTTTATTCGGGGCTGAAATGGGCGTAGAAGAAATAGGTAACCATTTGGGAGTTTTTGTAGCAAATTTTAAAACTCTCATATTAATAGTACTTGCAGGACTATTTTTAGGGTTTTTAATAACCGTTGCAGAGCCGGATCTTATGATTTTAGGTTTTCAAATTCAAAATGTAACAAATGGTGCCCTTACAAAGAATTTAATAGTTCTATCTGTAAGCTCTGGAGTAGGGATTATGCTCGCTCTAGGTTTTTATAGAATATTAAAAGAAATTTCTATTGCAAAGACATTTACTTTTCTCTACGGAGCAATATTTATTCTTCTTATATTCACAATGGAAGAGTTCACTGGGATAGCTTTTGATGCATCAGGTGCAACCACGGGAGCTATGACCACTCCATTTATCCTTGCAATAGGACTTGGGGTATCTAAGATGAAGGGTTCTGAAAAATCTGCAGAGGATTCTTTCGGACTTCTAGGCATCTGTTCCGCTGGACCAATCTTTGCAGTAATAATGCTTGGACTTTTTACAGGGCATGTTGAAGGTGGAGAGATCACAGAAGTTGCCCGCGCAACAGGTCTTGCAAATTATATTGTAGAATTTAAACACGCTGCTAAGGATACTGCAATAGCCATAGTTCCAGTTGCATTATTATTTTTAATAACAAATAAATTATTCTTTAAATTAAGAAAGAGAGAGTACAGAAGAATTTTAAAAGGACTGGTATATACATTTTTAGGACTTGTTCTTTTCATGGGTGGTGTTAACTCGGGATTTATGTCCGTTGCTAGACAGATAGGATCTTCTATCGCAGCAAATAATTATAAACTTCTACCTGTAATAGGATTTGTACTAGGGATGGTAGTAGTGCTTGCAGAACCTGCAGTGTATATCCTTTCCCATCAAGTTGAAGATGTAACTGCTGGTAGTATTCCAAGGAAGATGATCGTAGTTGCACTTTCAATAGGAGTTGCCCTTGCAGTATGTCTATCCATGGTTAGGATTCTAAGTAGTAGCATAAAACTTTGGATGTTCTTGGTTCCAGGGTTTTCAATTGCAATGATTCTTTCATACTTCATTCCAAATATTTTCGTAGGTATTGGATTTGACTCTGGAGGAGTTGCTTCAGGTCCGATGACAGCCACATTTTTATTAGCATTTTCTCAAGGGGCTTCATCCATGATTGAAGGAGCAGATATATTGATAGATGGTTTTGGAATTATAGCCATGGTTGCCATGATGCCTATAATTTCTATTTCGATTTTGGGTTTATTATTTAAATTAAAATCCAAGAAGGAGGGTATTGATGTTTAATGACTATGTTTTTTATACAGCAATAATTAAAAATGGAGATGCTTCCAAATTACTACAAGAGGCTAAAAATATTGGAATAACTGGCGGAACGATTATGCTTACAACAACCTATAGCCAAAATAAAATCCTAACTACTCTTGGATTTAATGAAGAGAGAAATGAAGCACTTCTTATTATTCTTAACAAGGGATTGGAAAAACCGATTCATGAAATCTCAAAGAAGTTTTTCGAAAAGCACAAGGGTTATTGCTACACTTCTGATATAGAAATGTTAAAAGGAACGCATATAGAACTTAAAGAAGGAGAAGTTATGAATTCAAATTACAAAGCACTATTTGTCATAGTTGAAAGAGGAAATGGTGAAGATGTCATAGATATAGCGACGAAGAATGGAGCAACAGGGGCAACTATATTCCACGGAAGAGGATCTGGAGTGCACGAAAAAAGTTCGCTATTTAATTTAATTATAGAACCGGAAAAAGAAATGGTAATGTCACTTGTTTTAGAGTCACAAGTGGAACCAATTACTAAAGCCATTGTAGAAGAAATGGAAATAGAAAAACCGGGAGCTGGAATTTTATTTACTCTTGATGTAAATAAAGTTACAGGACTTTTTGAAGGTTAAAAAAAGCGAAATAAGTTACTACAAAAGAGCGATTAAGACTGCCTGGCCAGCCGTTCTCGAAAGTTTCTTCATTGCTCTTACAGGACTTGTAGATACACTGATGGTATCGACATTAGGTACATCTGCAGTTTCTGCAGTAGGACTTACTACTCAACCAAAATTCATAGGACTTACCACATTCTTTTCAATCTGTGTTGCTGTGTCAGCGATAGTTGCGAGAAGGTACGGCGAAAAAAATAAGAAATCGGCCAACGAGACTCTATTAACCGCTCTTTTTGCATCAATAATACTATGTGTTTTTATTACGGGAGCAATATTAAAATATAGCGACCCGATAATAAGAATCTCTGGAAGTAATGCTGACACACATCAAATTGCAAAAGAATATTTAGACATAGTCATGGGATTTTCAATCTTTAGTATAATCTCTATGACAATAAACGCTGCTCAGAGGGGATCTGGAAATACAAAAATCGCTTTTACTACGAATTTAGTTTCAAACTTAGTAAATGTTGTATTCAACTATCTTTTAATCGGTGGAAATTATGGCTTTCCAGCCCTTGGAGTAAAAGGTGCTGCCATTGCAACTGTACTTGGTACGGTTGTAGCAATGATAATGAGCATAAGAAGTCTATTTGTGAAGAGTTCTTTTGTTAGAATTGACTATATAATTAAAAACAAAATAAAACCTGCATTTAAAACTGCAAAATCAATTGCAAATTTTGGAATAAATATGTTTTTAGAAATGAATGCAATGAGGGTAGGGTTTCTTGCTACATCACTTATAGCGGCGAGACTTGGTACCGATGCTTTCGCAGCTCACAATGTTGGGATGCAACTTCTATCAATTGGTTTTGCCTTTGCAGATGGTATGCAAGTAGCTGCAGTTGCCCTTGCAGGATCGTCACTTGGTGCAGGCAGAAAAGAAGATGCAAAACTATATGGACATATCTGTCAAAGGATTGGATTTGGAATATCTGTTACACTTTCTTTGATACTACTTGTTTTTGGTAAGGAAATATTTAAATTATTCTTTACAGACGAAACTGTTCTTGAATATGGAGTATTAATTTCAAGATTTGTAACCGTAATAGTTATGGCACAGATTTCTCAAATAATCTATGCAGGATGCCTTCGTGCTGGTGGAGATGTAAAATATACATTATTCGCATCACTTATATCTGTAACATTTATAAGGACCATCGTCACCTATGTCCTTACAATTCCACTTAGTATGGGACTTATGGGTATATGGATAGGAGTTTTATCCGACCAAGCATCGAGATATGTATTTATGTCCACTAGATTTAAAAAAGGACAATGGGTAGAAATTAAAATTTGATAATCAGCTTATATTAACTTTTCGTTTACATCAATTTTAACAAGTGATATAATCGAGACTGGTATAATTTTAAATGAGGGCTTAAAGCCCTTTTTTTAACAACAAATGAGGGAGAAAGATGGATACAATTCATAAATTTTATCTAAACGATGCCTATGTAGTGCTAGATATAGCTAGTGGTTCAGTGCATCTTGTAGAAGAAATAGTTTATACAATTATAGATGATGTAAAGAATTTAACTGAAGAAGAAATAATAAAGAAATATTCAGATAAATTTAAAAGAGAAGATATTGTTACAGCTCTAAATGAAATAAAAGAGCTTGAAAAAGAGGGGATGCTTTTTACAGAAGATCCTAGACTTATGAAGGCAGTATACAATCCGCAAAATATTATAAAAGCTATGTGCCTTCACGTGTCTCACGACTGCAACCTTAGATGCAAGTACTGTTTCGCAAGCCAAGGAGACTTCCACGGAGAAAGACTTCTAATGGATTTAGAAACTGGAAAGGCAGCCATAGATTTTCTACTAGAAAATTCTGGAAATAGAAGAAACTTAGAAGTGGACTTCTTCGGTGGAGAACCGCTTATGAATTTCGATTTAGTAAAAAAACTTGTAGAATATGGTGACGAAAGACAAAAAGAATATGGCAAGAATTTCAGATGGACTTTAACTACAAATGGAATGCTTTTAAATGACCAAATAAATGAATTCTTAAACGAACACATGTCAAACGTGGTTCTATCAATCGACGGAAGAAAAAAAATAAATGACGATATGAGACCAACTATAAGTGGAAAGGGATCATATGACATAATCGTGCCTAAGTTTAAAAAATTAATCGAAGGCAGAGGAGACAAGGACTACTATATCAGAGGAACATTTACAAATAAAAACTTGGACTTCGGTGAAGATTTAAAAGATTTCTACGAACAAGGATTTATGAAAACCTCAATTGAGCCAGTAGTAACAGATCCGAAAGAAGACTACGCAATAAGAGAAGAACACTTGGATAAAATTCTAGAAGAATATGAAAAGATGAGCAAGTACTACCTAGAAGTGAGAAAAACGAACAAAGATTTTCTATTCTTCCACTATATGATTGACTTAACCCAAGGACCTTGTGTAATCAAAAGAACAGTAGGATGTGGAGCAGGATCAGAATATATTGCAGTAACACCTACAGGAGATATCTATCCATGTCACCAATTCGTTGGGGAAGAAGAATTCTTAATGGGAAATGTAAAAACTGGAATTAAGAATGAAAAATTAAGAAATGAATTTAAAAGTTCAAATGTATTTACAAAAGAAAAATGCTATTCATGTTGGGCGAGATACTATTGTTCTGGAGGATGCCACGCAAATAACTACTATTCAAACGGAACCATCAAAGAACCATATGAAATTCTCTGCGAAATGGAAAAGAAGAGAATCGAATGTGCAATATCTGTACTAGCAAATGAAATGAATGAATAATCAAGAGGCGAAAGCCTCTTTTTTTATATAAATTTTTATGCTATCCGGATAGCATCTAAAAATAATATTATGCTTTGCGTAAAGCATCAAATTTAATGTCATGCTATTCGGATAGCATTCAATAAAAATGAGCATAAAAAAAGCCACCCAATGGTGGCTTGGCAGGGGTAGCAGGATTTGAACCCACGGCACCTGGTTTTGGAGACCAGTGTTCTACCACTGAACTATACCCCTATAACTGACAAATTATATATTAACAAATATTGGAATAAATATCAAGACTTAATCTGTAGTTATATAAAGTTTAATTTCGTCAAATTTTTTCTTGCCGATGCCTGTTATATTTAAAAGATCTTCAATTGTATTAAATGGGTGTTCCTGTCTATATTTAATTATTTTGTCCGCCATTTTACTTCCAACTCCCGGGATGGAGGTGAGCATATCTTTTGAAGCGGTGTTGATATTTATTTTAGAATCTTCCTCATCCTTATCGAGATAGGATTTAATTGTAATCTTCTCTTCGTCTTTTAACTTTCTAGCAAGATTTAGGTTTGAAGTCTTCGCATCGTCCAAGAGACCGCCAGCTTCATCAATCAAATCCTTTAGTCTAGTTCCTTTTTTTATTTTATAGACGCCAGGATTTTTTACTCTGCCATCTATATGGACTTCGATTTCACTATCGCCAAAGTCACTTTCGTTTTCACTTTCATTTTTATCTTTTTTATTATCTTTATAATCCTTATTCTTTCTTAAACTTTCTATCTTAGGAACATTATCCAATGAAAGATTATCCTTGGTTAGGAATAGTGCTCCTAGCCCAAGGATAAGAATAATAATCATAATTTCAAACTTAGTAAGCTTCATCCATATTAAGTGCAACTTCAATCATTTGGTTGAAGGATCTTTCTCTCTCGGTAGCGGTAGTTTCTTCGCCAGTAACTAAGCTATCTGAAACAGTTAGAATGGTAAGTCCATTTGCGCCAAGACGGTTGCAATTTAAATAAAGTGCATGAGCTTCCATTTCTATTGCAAGAACTCCCATCTTTTGCCAATTCTTCCAATCGTTTGGATCGTCATGGTAGAAAATATCTGAAGATAGTACATTTCCTACATGAGGTTTAACTCCTAACTTTTCGCAAGATTTATACGCGGAAAGAAGAAGTTCAAAGGATGCGGTTGCGCTATGAATTCCATTCAATTTATAAGTTGATTGAAAATTAGAATTGGTGGATGCTCCATTTGCAAGGATGATATCATAGAGATTTAAATCTTCATTTATTGCTCCGCAGGATCCAACCCTTACAATATTTTTAACTCCGTAGAATTTTATAAGCTCATAAGAATAGATACCAATGGATGGCATTCCCATTCCAGAACCCATTACAGAAATCTTTTTGCCTTTATATTCTCCAGTGTAGCCAAGCATATTTCTAACATCATTTACAAGGACAACATTATCTAAAAAGTTTTCTGCGATATATTTTGCACGAAGAGGGTCGCCAGGCATGAGGACCGTCTTTGCAAATTCATTTTCTTTTGCTCTAATATGTGGTGTCATAATCTACCTCCTAGCTACATTGTAAGACAGTGAAATATATTTTACAAGATGTTATAATATTTATGAGGTGAAATATGAAAAACACGGAAAATTTAAAAAAATACGCGGAAGTAGTTATGAAAAAAGGTTTAAACATTGTAGAAGGGGACAGTGTTGTAATTAAGATTTCTATAGCTGCTAGAGAATTTGCTAAGATGCTAGTTGAAGCAGCATATGATTTCGGAGCACATAAAGTAAACGTTGAATGGAACGATGATGAAATAGGAAGAATTGGTTATGAAAGAACTCCTATAGAATGTCTAAAGGAAATTCCACAATACTTAATCGACAAACAAAAGTACATGGTTGGCAATAAATATAAATTCCTATCAGTAATATCAAACGATCCAAACTCATTAAAGGGAGTTGACCCAGAAAAATTAAATGCAAGCATGATTGCAAGATCAAAAGCATTTAAGGAAACTTCCGATCTTATAATGGCGAACAACAACTCTTGGTGTGTAATCGGTGCATCTGTTCCTAAATGGGCTGATATGGTATTTCCAAATGACGAAGACGCAGTAGATAAACTTTGGGAAAAAATATTGGAAGTTTCTAGAATCTCAAGTGGAGATCCAATTGCAAACTGGGATGAACATATAGCGACCATGAAGAAACATTCAAAAATATTAAATGAAGCCAAATTAAAAGAACTTCACTACACTTCAGAAAAGGGAACTGATCTTCACGTTAAACTTCCAAAGGGATACATATTCACTGGCGGAGATGAAATTAACAAGGACGGAGAAACTTTCGTTGCAAATATTCCAACAGAAGAAGTATTTTCACTTCCTCACAGAATGGGTGTGGACGGAATAGTCTATGCTACAAAACCTCTAAGCTATAACGGAAATATAATCGACAATTTCTGGTTTAAATTTGAAGAAGGAAAAGTTGTAGATTTTGGAGCTGAAGAAGGTTATGAAATCTTAAAAGATATGCTTGATATGGACGAAGGAGCAAGAAGACTTGGAGAAGTTGCACTAGTTCCATACCATTCACCAATTTCCATGACAAATATTTTGTTCTATGAAACTCTATTTGATGAAAATGCTTCCTGCCACTTTGCACTAGGGGCAGCTTATCCAACCTGTTTGGAAGGAAACGAAGATATGAGTGAAGAAGAACTTCTTGAAGCGGGAGTAAATGATTCACTTATCCACGTTGACTTTATGGTGGGAGACGCTACTACAAGCATCGTTGGAATTAAAGAAGACGGAACAGAAATGCAAATCTTTAAAGATGGAGACTTTGTAATTTAAGATAAATAATTAAACGAGAGGCTTGTCAGATTTTAAAATCTATGTTAAAATAACTTATGTTATGGCGACATAGCCAAGTGGTAAGGCACAGGTCTGCAACACCTTTATCACCAGTTCAAATCTGGTTGTCGCCTCCATGACCCGTTAATCGGGTCTTTTTTTATGCATATTCAAAAAAATAAAGCCTCATATGAGGCTTCTCAACAATTATTTTCTTTTATAAAATCATTTATTATTTTTACAAGCTCTTTTAAATATGTTGGATCCTTTGGATAACCTACCAGTAGATGACCGTGTTCTTTAACTTTTCCAACAACCATAAGATTTCTGTATAATTTATTTTCGCCGGTGCCAAGATATCTCATGTCCGTTATGATTCCTATTATTAGTCTCGGAAAATCTATTCCGTGTTCCATTTCAAATTCTCTCATAACTCCATGTGCCATAATCTCTGCAGCAACTCCATCGTCAATGGTAAGACCATCGAGGCAAGCTATAAGAATATTTGATTCTTTAAGTTTTGCGGTGTCGGCTTGAGAAATTTTGATATCTGTGATTATATCGTCATTATTTTTCTTATCATTTATCTCTCCATTTTCTTGTGGAACATATAAATCTAGTCCAGTTTCATCTCTAATAATCTTTGCGAGATTTTCTGTCCAAAGAAACATACCTTCATTGAAAAAATGGCTTGCTAAATATCCTTTCATAAATCCCTCCTAATTGAAAAGAAATTGGTAATTTGCTATAATTATTTTAACAGAAAAATTGGAGGAAGTCATGAAAGATAAGCTTTTAAATATAAAAAAACAAGCATTAGAAGAAATTAATTTATCGAATGATCTAAAAGAGTTGGATAAAATTAGAGTAACATACTTAGGAAAAAAAGGAGAACTTACCCTAGTTTTAAGAGAAATGGGCAAGCTTTCCAAAGAAGAAAGACCTGTTATGGGTGCTATAGCCAACGAAGTTAGAGAAGCTATAGAAAGTGAATTAGAAAAGAAGAAGACTGATTTAGAAAACTTTGAATTACAAAAAAGATTAGTAGAAGAGAGAATCGACATAACTCTAAATAAAGAAACTAGAGATGTAGGTCATTCTCATCCACTTATTCAAACTCTTGAAGAACTAGAATCACTATTTATTAGAATGGGCTTTACAGTTTATGACGGTCCTGAAGTAGAAACAGTAGAAAATAACTTCGACCTTTTGAATTCTCCAGCAGACCATCCATCTAGAGATATGTCAGATACATTCTATCTAGATGCAGAAAAATTACTTAGAACTCAAACATCTCCTGTACAAATTCGTGCTATGAAAGAACATGGAGCACCGATAAGAATGGTATGTACCGGTAGAGTTTTTAGACCAGATGAAGTAGATGCAACCCATAGTCCGATGTTCCATCAAATGGAAGGGCTTATCGTTGACAAGAATATCTCCATAGCAAACTTAACTCACACCCTTAACCTATTCGTAAAGGAATTATTTGGAGATGATATTAAGACTAGATTTAGACCACACTATTTTCCATTTACAGAACCTAGCCTTGAAGTGGATGTAACTTGTACAAACTGCCACGGCGACGGTTGCGAAGTATGCGGCGGAACTGGATGGAGTATGGAACTTCTAGGTTGTGGTATGGTTCATCCAAACGTGCTTAGAAACTGTGGAATCGATCCAGAAGAGTACCAAGGTTTTGCCTTTGGTATGGGTATCGACAGAATTGCCATGGTTAAGTACGGAATAAAAGATATTAGACTGATGTTTGACAACGACATCAAATTTTTAAAACAATTTTAGGAGGAACTATGTTACTACCAATTAAATGGCTAAAAGATTATGTAAATATAAATAAAAAACCGATAGAAATAGCAAACAAACTTTCATCTACCGGATCCCACGTTGAATCTATAAATAACTTCGCAGAAGATATAGAAAAGGTGGTAGTGGGAAAGATAGTTGAAATTACAAAACATCCAGATGCGGATAAACTTGTAGTTTGTAAAATTGATGTAGGAAACGAAACTCTACAAATAGTAACTGGAGCTCCAAATGTATTTGAAGGTGCAGTAGTGCCAGTTGCTCTCGATGGCTCAACTCTTGCAAATGACGTTCATATTAAGAAGGGAGAGCTTAGAGGAGTAGAATCAAACGGTATGCTTTGTTCTCTTGAAGAACTAGGATATGCTCAATCAGTTATTCCAAAGGAAGCAAGGGACGGAATTTATATCTTCTCTTCTGATACAAAGATCGGCTCAGATGTAAAAGATATCCTAGATTTAAATGATGAAGTCTTAGATATTGAAATAACTCCAAATAGACCAGACTGTCTTTCAATTATTGGAATGAGCAGAGAGACTGCTGCTACATTTGATCTACCACTTATTGAACCAAAGATTGAATTTAAAAATGAAACTGAAAATATAACAGATTTTATCGGCGAAACCGTAGTTGAAACTAAAAAATGTAGCAGATTCTACACCAAGGTTTTAACCGATGTAAAAATCGAAGATTCACCACAATGGATAAAGAACTACTTGATGCTTGCAGGAGTTAGACCTGTAAACAATATTGTAGACCTTACGAATTTTGTAATGCTTGAATACGGTCAACCCCTTCACGCATATGATTTAGACAAACTAGATGGAAATATCATAGTTAGAGATGCAAAAGACGGCGAAATTATAAAGACTCTTGACGAAGAAGAAAGAGCTTTAACTGCTGAAGACATTGTAATTACAGATAGATCTAGAGTTCTAGGAGTAGCTGGAGTAATGGGAGGATTTGACTCCGAAGTTACAAAAGATACAAAGAGAGTTTTACTTGAAGGCGCAAGTTTCGAAAAGAGATCCATAAGACTTACCTCAAAGAGACTTGGACTTAGAACCGAAGCATCTGCAAGATTTGAAAAAGGTGTTGACATAACACTTCCTAAGATCGCAGTGAATAGAGTGGCTGCCCTTGCAGAAGAAATCGGCGCTGCAAATATCGTCGGTGGAAACTACGATACCCTTAAAGAAGAACCGAAGGAAAAAGAAATTAAACTTAGACTTGAAAAGGCAAACTCTCTAATCGGCCATGAATTTACAATCGAAGAGATTGAAAATATTTTAAATAGACTTATGATTGAAACTAAGACCGTAGAAGGTGGTCTAGTTGCAAAAGTACCTCCATATAGAGGAGATCTTGAAATCGAAGCTGACTTATTTGAAGAAGTTGCAAGGCTTTATGGATTTGAAAATATAGAACCAAAACCACTTTTCGGCGGACTTACAAAAGGTGACAGACCTAGATTTAGAAATCTTGAAATCAAGGTAAAAGAAATTTTAAAAGCATATGGATATAGTGAATTTATGTCATACAGCTTTATAAGTCCATCTGTATTTGACAAGTTAAACTTGGAAGAAGGATCAGATCTACTAGACTTTATTAAGATTTTAAATCCACTTGGAGAAGAATACTCTGTTATGAGAACCACATTAATCTCCAATATGCTTGAAATTCTCTACAAAAACTATTCAAGATCAAACGAAGTATGCAGCGGTTTTGAATTTGGAAACACATTTATTAAACAAGAAGGAAGCCTACCAAAAGAAGTTTTAAAACTTTGCATAGGAAGTTACAATCATGGCGATTTCTATGACTTAAAGGATATGATTGTAAACATTCTTTGGAGTCTATCAATAGAAAATCTTAAATTTATAAGAACAGAAGTACCATTCCTACATCCAGGTAGAGCTTGTGATTTATACGCTGGTGAAATCTACTTGGGATCATTTGGTGAAGTAAACCCAATAGTTCTTAAAAACTTCGGCATTAAAAATAGATGCCTAGTTGGAGAGCTTAACTTCGACAAGATTGTAGAACTTGCTTCTGACAATAGAGTATACAAACCACTTCCAAAATTCCCTGCAATGAAGAGAGACTTCGCATTTGTAATCGGTAGAGACATAGATGCAGGACAACTCGAAGAAGTAGCTAGAGAAAACGGAAGTGAACTTCTAGAAGATTTCAAAGTATTCGATGTTTACACTGGCGAAGGAATAGATGATGACAAGAAGTCAATTGCATTTAGCTTAACTTTTAGAGCAGAAGACAGAACCTTAACAGACCAAGAAGTAGAAAAAGTCTCTGAAAAAGTTGTGGAAGAAATTGAAAAACAATTTGATGGTAAACTTAGGAGCGGAAAATGAAAAAGATAAAAGTAGTTATTGATGATATGAATTTCTACGTCGTTGGGAACGAGGATGAAAAATATATCAGATCTTTAGCTGGCGAATTAGATAAAAATATAAAAGAGGTAAAGAGAAACAACTACAGATTAAATCAGATGCAAGCAGTTCTTCTAGCTTCGTTAAATGTTTTAGACAGAGCTGAAAAGAATAAAAAGATTTTAAATGAAGTTCAAAATATCTCAAAAGATGAAAAGAAACTTATGGGTGTTATTGAGGAGCTTGAAGAATCTAAGAAATCAAACAATGAAGCTACTGAAAAGTATAGGGCTGAGTTTAAGAAAAACAGAGAATTAGCAGACGAAATAAATGCTCTTAAAGAAGAAAATAAAAACTTGATTTCTGATATAAACCAAAAGAAATTAGATATTAAACTTTTAAAAGAAGATTTGGAAAACCAAGAAAAAAGCAAGAAGAAGCTACACGATACCATTTACGAAAACCAAAAACAAATAATCGAACTTTCAAGAAGAATTGAGAACTTAACCAATGAAGATTGAGTTATTGGCACCTGCAGGTAAGATGGATTCACTTATCGCATCTATAAATGCAGGTTGTGATGCAATCTATCTTGGAGGTAGAAGATTTTCAGCTAGGGCTTCTGCTGTTAATTTTTCTGATGAAGATATAGCAGAAGCTGTAAAACTTGCCAGGATGAGAGGAGTTAAGATATTTGTAACCACCAATATTTTAATTTCTGATGGCGAATTAGATGAATTTTTTGAATATATAGATTTTTTAAATAAAGCAGGGTGCCATGGAGTAATAGTTCAAGACCCTGCTTTAGGGTTTATATTGTCAAAAATGTATGATGATTTAGAAGTCCACGCATCTACTCAAATGACTATAAACAATTACTACGGCGCTAAATATGTAAAAGAACTTGGATTTGAAAGAGTGGTCATGGCCCGTGAGGTTGGCACGGACACTATCAAAAAGGTTTCTAAACTTGGAGTCGATATTGAACACTTCATTCACGGGGCACTTTGCATTTCCTATTCTGGACAATGCACAATGAGCTCTCTTATAGGAGGGAGATCAGGAAACAGAGGGGCCTGCGCCCAAGCTTGTAGAAAGTCTTACGAAATTTTAAATCCTGATAAGACTGTATTTTCTGATAAAAAATATTTTCTTTCACCAAGGGATCTTATGAGTTTTGATACCATTGATGAACTTATAAATGCTGGTGTTAATTCCTTTAAAATCGAAGGTCGTATGAAAAGACCTGAGTATGCCTATGAAGTGGTCCACGCTTATAGGAAAAAACTCGACAATGCTCTTGAAAAATCGGATATAGAAAATGTAGAACAGTTATTTAATAGAAAATTTACAAAAGGACTTGGATTTAAAGATTTTGGAAGAAGCCTTATGTCCTACGATAGACCGGATAACAGAGGTGTGGTGGTAGGACGATTTAAAAACGGGTCCATGATCTTGGATAGAGAAATAAAATCTGGAGATGGAATCGAATTTAATCTAAAGAATGGTAAGTTCAAAGGATTTACTATTAATGAAGATTTAAAGATAGGCAAAAATAAAATCAAACTTCCTTTTGAAGTAGAAGAAAACTCTGACATCAGAAGGACCTACTCAAGAGGGCTGGAAGAAAATATAGATAAAGAGATTGAAAATATTTACAAGCTGCCAATTGAATTTAAAATTGACATAAATGTTGGAAATCCAATAAAAGTTATAGCGAAATCTCTTGGAAAAACTGCGGAATACACTTCTGAAAACTTAGTTGAAAAAGCTAAGAACATGCCTATATCTGTTGAAAATATCAGAAAATCATTTGAAAAAATAAATGACACCAACTTCTTCTTAAGAAATGAAGAAGACTTAGATATTACAACTGACGGAGAATCTTTTGTTCCGGTAAGTGTTTTAAACGAAGCGAGAAGAGGAGCTATAAAGAATCTTGAAGAATTATTTTTATATAAGAACAGTGAAAAAACTCCTTACGAATTTAAATATGAAAAGAGAAAGACTACAGATACTGGACTGACTCTAGAAATAAATGATTTAGAAGTTTTGGATGGACTAAATTTAGACGGAGTAGAAGTTGTATATCTTCCACTTAAAGATATAGAAAAGTTATCTTTATATTCTTTTAAAAACACAAAGAAATATATAAAATTGCCGCAGATTTTAACGGATGATGAATTAGAAAAAGCAAAAGAAAATATTGAAAAATATAGACCGGAAGGACTACTACTTAACAATTTAGGTCAACTTGAAATGTTTAAAGACTCAGAGATTCCACTGACTTTGGATAGTTCTTTTAATATTTTCAACTCTCTTTCAGGAGAATTCTTTTTAAAACAGGCGAACTGCATTAGTCTTTCGAACGAACTAAATTTAAGTCAGATAAAAGAAATTAGGAAGAAATTAAGCGGCAATCTTGAATCCATAGTCTACGGATATTTAAATGTAATGGTGATGGAACACTGTCCAATCTCTATTGAACTAAATTGTAAAGATAATTCTAACTGTGAAAAGTGTAGAAGAAATGGACTTCATTATCTTAGAGATTCAATGGGAGAAGATTTTGGATTTAGAAGAGAAAATAGAAGGACGATAATTTATAATTCTCACCCACTTTTATATGACAATAAAAATTTAGTAAATTTTATAGATAGAAGAAGGATAGTACAGACCACAGAGGATAGAGAAACTATGGAAATGGTACTTAAAGCCTTTAGAGAAAATGATTTTAACGACTTAAAAGATTTTTTCAAAAATAGAGAGATAGTTGCAACGAGAGGACATTACAATAGAGGAATATTATGAAAGAGCTAAGAGCAATAAAAACCCTTGAATTTGATAAAATTTTAGAAAACCTGAAAACAAAATGTGAATCTGATCTTGGAAGAGAAGTGGCTGAATCAACAGATATATCTATTTCAGAAACGGAAATAAATAATAGGCTTAAAGAGACGGATGAAGCGGTAGATATAATTGATAAAAAAGGCGCTCCTCCTCTTTTTGGCATACACGATATAAAGGAAGCGACAGCAAGGCTAGATCTTGGAGGAACTCTAGGAGCGAGAAGTCTATTAAATGTTGCAGATTTTTTAAGGGTTTCAAGACTTCTTAAAAAATATATCGAGGAAGAAGATGATGAGGGCAAAAGCCATGAAATAATTGAGGACATGGCATCTCTATTATTTACATCTAAACAGATTGAAGACAGAATAAGTGAATGTATAATATCTGAAGAGGAAATCTCTGATTCTGCAAGTCCAAAACTTAGACAGATCAGAAGGAATATCTTTGTTAAGAACAAACAGATTAGAGAGAAACTCGACTCGATAGTGAACTCTGGCTCCAAGTACTTACAAGATAATATAGTCACCATGCGTGAGGGAAGGTATGTAATTCCTGTTAAATCGGAAAATAAAAATAAAATTAAGGGTCTAGTTCACGATATGAGTGCCACGGGACAAACTGCATATATTGAACCGATAGCCGTTGTAAATCTAAATAATGAGCTTAAGACTCTAGAGATTGAAGGAAGAGAAGAAATCGAAAGGATACTTGCGGAATTATCTGCATATGTGTCAGATTATTCGCTGCAAATAAAAGGTAATCAAGATATCTTATCTAGACTCGACTTTATATTTGCAAAAGCAAAGCTTGCATTTGAGATGGAAGCTACAAAACCGAAAATAAATAACGATTTATCTTTAAAACTATACAAGGCAAGGCATCCACTTCTTAAAAAGAATGAAGTTGTGCCGATAGATATTAGTTTAGGTAAAGAGTTCACATCCCTTATTATAACTGGACCAAACACAGGAGGTAAGACTGTAACCTTAAAAACAGTAGGACTCTTAAATATAATGGCACAGTACGGACTCTTTATTCCTGCAGAAGAAGGATCTCAGGTTGGAATCTTTGACAAGATATTTTCTGACATTGGGGATGAACAATCCATTGAGCAATCCCTTTCAACATTTAGCTCCCACATGGTAAATATTGTAAATATTTTAGAAAACGCTGATGAAAGAAGCCTAGTTCTTTTCGATGAACTTGGAGCGGGAACAGATCCAACGGAAGGAGCTGCTCTAGCAAGATCCATAATGGATTTTATGCTTGAAAGAAAGATAAGATGCATCTCTACAACCCACTACAATCAACTTAAAACCTATGCATTAACCACTGAAGGCGTTCAAAATGCCTCCATGGAATTCGATGTGGATACACTTAGACCAACCTATAGGTTAATAATAGGAATACCTGGCAAGAGTAATGCCTTTTTAATTTCAAAAAGGTTAGGACTTAGGGATGATATAATAGAAGATGCCAAGAAACAAATGTCCCAAGATAGCATTGAATTTGAAAAAGTTCTAGAAAATATTGAAAAAGACAGATGGGAAATTGAAAAGCATCGTTCAGAAGCAGAGTTATATAAAATAGATTTAGAAAAGCAGAACAAAAGATTGGAAGAAGAGCTCGCATCCATGAAGGAAAAGCGAGAAGATATTCTTGAAAAAGCAAGAAGAGAAGCAAGACAGATAATAAATCGTGCAAAAGAAGAGTCAGAACTTGCCCTTTCAGAAATAAAGGATGTAGTTTCAGAAGTTTCAAAAGACCAAGCGAGAAGATTACAAGAATCTCAAGATCTAATAAGAGAAAATCTAAACAAAGCATCTAAAAAAGATAAAATACTCATAGAAGCAGTTAAAAATCCTGCAGAAAATATAAAACCTGGAGAAACTGTAATGATTGCGTCACTAAACGCAAAAGGAACAGTTCTCGAACTGCCAGATTCAAATGGAGATGTGCTAGTTCAAGCGGGAATGATGAAGATGAAAGTTAAGAAAGAAGCCATAATCCGAATAGATGATGAAGAATCAAGTAAATCATCTACAAAGAACATCATTAAACATAAATCTAGAACAGCAACCACAGAAATAGATGTTAGGGGTAGAAATTTCGATGACGCAAAGGTAGAAGTAGATAAGTTTTTAGATGACAGTTATCTTTCTGGACTAAAATCTGTTAGAATAATACATGGAAAAGGAACTATGGTTCTAAGAGAAAAATTAAGAGCGGACTTTAAAAAGAATAAATATATAAAATCTTTTGATGACGCAAGTTACAACGAAGGCGGAAACGGAGTAACGGTAGTTACATTTAAGTGAGGTAAATAATGATAGATTTCAAAGAAGAAATAGCCAAGATATTATCAGATAAAATAGAAAGCATGACCAAAGAAGATATTCTAATGCAAATTGAAATCCCACCATCATATGAAATGGGAGACTATGCATTCCCGGTATTTTCTCTAGCTAAAATATTTAGAAAAAATCCAAACATGATTGCTGAAGAAATGGCAGCAAGTATAAAGTCAGAATACTTTGAAAAAGTAGAAAGCAAGGGTGCTTATATCAACTTCTTTACAAATAAAGAAGCGTTAGCTAAGACCGTCGTTGAAGAAATTTCAAAGGAAAAAGAAAATTATGGAAAATCCAAACTTGGAGAAGGTAAGACCGTAATAGTTGAATATTCAAGCCCTAATATTGCAAAGCCATTTCATATAGGACACATCAGAAGCACCATTATAGGAGATAGTTTAAAGAGAATTCACAAATTCTTAGGATACAATGTCGTATCAATCAACCACTTAGGAGATTATGGAACTCAATTTGGAATGCTAATCTATGCAATTAAAAATTGGGGAAATATAGAAGAGATTGAAAAGAATCCAATACCAGAACTATTAAAACTATATGTAAGAGTTAACACAGAAGCTGACCAAAACGAAGAAATAAAAGAAGAATGCAGACATTACTTCGCAAGCCTTGAAAAAGGTGATGAAGATGCAGTTAAAATATGGACTTGGATTAGAGAAATATCACTAAAAGAATTCAACATCGTCTACGATTTACTCGGAATAAAATTCGATTCCTACAATGGAGAGTCTTTCTATTCAGATAAAATGATGAAACAAGTAGAAAGAATGGAAAAACTAGGAATACTAAAAGACTCTGAAGGAGCGAAAATTGTAGATTTAGAAAAATATAATCTACCACCAGCTCTAATCCTAAAATCTGACGGATCTACCATTTATATAACAAGGGATATTGCAGCAGCAGAATACAGACACGAAACATACCATCCAGAAAAAAATATATATGTAGTAGCAACAGAACAAAACTTACACTTCAAACAATTAAAAGCAGTTCTAAAAGAAATGCAGTACGACTGGTATGACGAAGTAACCCACGTAGCATTCGGAATGATAAACTTAGCAGATGGCAAACTTTCCACAAGACAGGGAAGGGTTGTATATTTAATAGACGTACTAAACAAAGCCATCGAAAAGATAATGGAAATCTTAAACGAAAGAGAAGAAACCGGTGGAGTTAAGATAGCAAACAAGGAAGAACTTGCAAAACAAGTCGGAATTGGAGCTATAAAATTCCAAGAACTATTCAATCAAAGAATAAAAGACTACACATTTGATTGGGATAAGACCTTATCATTCGAAGGGGAAAGCGGACCTTACGTTCAATATGCCCACGCTAGAATATGTTCTCTTCTTGAAAAAGGTGGTTTCGATATCAATAAAGAAGTAGATTCATCACTTCTTAATAATGAAATGGAAATAAATATTTTGAGAAATCTCTACAAATTTACAGAAGTTGTAGAAGATGCAAAAGAAAAATATGAACCATTCTTTATCAGTAGGTATGTGGTAGAACTTGCTAAAGATTTCAACAAGTACTACAACCAAGTAACCATCAATGTAGAAGATGAAAAACTTAAGAACACAAGGCTTATGCTATGCTATTCAGTCAAGAATGTCATATCAGAAGGACTAAGACTACTTGGTATAGAAGCACCTGAAAAGATGTAAAAAATAATAAGAAAAATAAAAAGGGACTTAAAAGTTCCTTTTTTCTATAGAAATAAATAAGGAGGATCTATGTTAGAAGATATATTATCCGTATATAAAATTAGTATCAGCAAAACCATAAAATCCATAAAAGAATGTCCTTTTCTCATAATATTAACGCCGATTTACTTTCTATTAATAGAAGTATTTAGTTATCTTAGTCTAAAGATAAGTTTTGCAGGAGGTAACTTACTAATTGGATTTGTAAGACCTGTGGGGTATGCGCTACTCATATCATCCTATTTTCAAATGTTAGAAGATGGAATAATCTACAAAAGAATAAATTTAAAAAGTTTGCCTGGCTCTTTTGGAAGATATTTTTACCAAGTTTATTCAGTATTTTTCATATTAATAATACTAGATTATCTTTTAATGGGAATAAATACACTTGGCAAGTTGGATATAGTATTAGGAATAATTATAAATGTAGTATTTTCTTCAGTATCAGAGGGAATATATGTAGAAGGAGATAATGGAATCTCTGCATTTCAAGAAGCATTAGTATTTATGAAAGAAAACTTCATACATTGGATAGTACCTACGGCGATAGTTATTTTTGGTTTAGAAAAAATATTGGTCGGAACAGGAAACTTTTATTTTTCAGACAATTTACTTTTACAAAACATAGGAAATTCAATAAATAGCTTTATAAGTCTTGGTTTAAATCCAGCAAGAATTGTAAGTATACTCATATTTGAAATAATACTTTCAGCCTTTGCAATATTTAGATACCATATGTACAAGATGCTTCGCGGATCATCAATAAGAAAAAGAAAGTTTCAGGGAATAATATGATAGAAAAAGAAATAAAAAAGAGATTAAATAATATAGGCTTTGTCGAATTAAAGGAAGACACAACTGTAGAAGGGTTTAAATTCTTAAAAGAGGTTCCGCTTCCTATAATGGTAGATGATATTAAGAAGCTTGCCATAGAAAAAAATGACATTGGAGTAAGGGCTGATTTAATATCCAAAGGAATTATCTATGTCTTAGGATGCGATACAGAGTTTAAATACAAGGATAATTACAAAGAAATCCTCGAAGCCATAATTAAAGATATAAAATCATTTGTAATTACAAATACGTTAAAAGTAGAGGATAGTCTGGACAAATACATCTATTTGAATTCATTTGTTGGACTTGGAATTTCAGACGATGAAATTGAATACAATAAATTAATCTATCTAGAAAATTATTTAGATGAAAATAGAGAAAATTTAAAAGAAGAAGACCAATCTGAAATAATAAAAAATCTTTTGGTAAATTATGAAAAAATAGAAGACAAGAAGATTATTCCATATTCAAACTATAGGCTTGGGATTATAAACAAGGCAATAGGAAATTATCTAAAGAGCAAAATGTACTTTGAAAAGTCTTTAGAAAGTGGAGATTTAGTAGAAGATGAAGAGCTTAAAAATACTTTGAGAAGGGAAATAGAAGATATAAGTGACTATTCAAATATTGAAATTGCAGAAACATATATAAACTATTCAGACTTTGACAAAGCAGAAGAAGCTCTAAAAAATGTGAGTATTTACTATGTAGATCAGAGTTATCTGAATTTCTTAAGAGGATTTGTATATCAATCCACAGGAAGAATAGAGCTCGCAATAGAAGAGTATAAAAAAGCCATAAGCCTAAATAAGAATAGAGAAGATTATTACAACAGTCTTGCAATATGCCTAGTAAATTTAAATAAATATGAAGAAGCTTCCTATATATTAGAAGAAGGTATAGAAAATAATAGCACAAGTTACAATCTAAAATATAATTTGGGAGTAATCTATGTCAATTTAAATAAACTAGAAGAAGCTAAAGAACTTTTAAAAGAAGCATATGCAATTAAGCCTTCAGAAGAACTGTATAAATATATAGAAAGTCTATAAATATCACCGAAAAAAATAAAATTTAAATTTGCTTTACAAAATCTAAAAACTATATTGACAAAAGAAAAATGCGGTGATAAGATATAACAAGCTCTCAAAAGAGCGCAAGTTTAAAGTCAAGGAAAAACATAAAAATGTAAAAAAACACCTTGACAGGAAATAAAAAACTTGTTATACTAAATAAGCTGTCACAAAAACAGCGAAGGAAAATGAAAATTAAATAGTGTAAGCAAAGAAACAAAGAATAAACCAAGCAAAATGCGAAAAGTTCTTAAAAATTCTTAAGAGAAACCAGAATTCGTATGAGCAACAAACTTTTAAATTGAGAGTTTGATCCTGGCTCAGGACGAACGCTGGCGGCGCGCTTAACAC
>QWCH01001362.1_pt1 | contig 38094 bp, 37 predicted proteins | sample 1972671 | NCBI WGS metagenome assembly QWCH01 (sample SAMN09866713, study PRJNA288562) | Human gut metagenome isolate term3_stool, whole genome shotgun sequencing... | isolation source: gut | host: Homo sapiens | place: USA: California
AGAGAATGAAAAAGTAAGTATTACTGTTTCGGGTTCGGAAGTGTTCAAAGCCGGTGATATAGGTAAACAGCTGACCGGATTCGAAGTATTGAATCCTGAGTTGGTTATTTGTCGCTTAGATCCGAACGCAGGTTTCCAGATTGAACTGACGATTAACAAAGGTCGCGGATATGTTCCCGCTGATGAAAACAGAGACCCGAACGCAGACATGCATGTGATTGCAATCGACTCTATTTACACACCTGTGCGTAACGTCAAATATTCAATCGAAAACTTCCGTGTTGAGCAGAAGACGGACTACGAAAAGTTGGTTCTTGAAATAGCCACTGATGGTTCTATTCATCCGAAGGAAGCGTTAAAAGAAGCAGCTAAGATTCTGATTCACCATTTCATGTTGTTCTCAGATGAAAAGATTGCTATCGAGACAGTTGATACTGACGGTAATGAGGAATTCGATGAAGAAGTACTTCACATGCGCCAGTTGCTCAAGAGCAAACTCTCGGATATGGATCTTTCCGTTCGCGCATTGAATTGCTTGAAGGCCGCAGATGTTGAAACGTTAGGCGAACTGGTTAAATTCAACAAGAATGATCTGTTGAAGTTCCGTAACTTCGGTAAGAAGTCACTGACCGAGCTTGACGAACTGCTTGAAAGTCTGAACCTTTCATTCGGTATGGATATCACTAAGTATAAATTAGATAAAGAGTAAGTATAGCGATGAGACATAATAAAAAAATAAATCATTTGGGTCGTACAAATACTCACCGTAACGCGATGCTTTCAAACATGGCATGTTCCCTTATCAAGCATAAGAGAATCTTTACTACTGTTGCAAAAGCTAAAGCGCTTCGTAAATTTGTAGAACCGCTTATCACTAAGTCTAAGGAGGATACAACTCACTCAAGACGTGTGGTATTCAGCAATTTGCAGGACAAATTTGCTGTAACAGAATTGTTCAAGGAAGTATCTCAGAAGATCGGCGACCGTCCGGGTGGTTACACACGTATCCTGAAGACTGGCAACCGTCTGGGTGACAACGCAGCCATGTGCTTCATTGAACTGGTTGATTACAACGAAAACATGTTGAGCGCAGCTACAACTAAGAAAGCTACGAAGACAAGACGTTCTCGTAAGAAAGCTACAGCTGCTGAAGCCGCTGTCGAAGCTCCCGTTGCAGAAGCACCGGTTGCTGAAGAAAAAGCTGCCGAATAATACTACCAGTTTTTGGCAAACAAATAAAAAAAGCCTGTCTGCATTTTTGCAGACGGGCTTTTTTGTGTTCTACCAGAGTCTGATCCTAACGGACAGTCTCAAATAGAGGTTCATCCCCTTCCTCAGAATCCGGAGGAGCAGGGCGAGGATAAGTTTCAGTGCTGACGGGAGGTTCTTCATCCGGTACGGGTTTAAAGTGAAACAAGAAATTCAATAATGCCAAAACAAATTCAATGATCTTTCTGATTTTCTGCATAATTATTCTTCAATTAACGCAATAACCGCCTGAATTGTCCGTGCGATCTGGATGATGCTGTGCCGGTACGTTTCGCGGTTGTCGCCGTTCTGTTCGCTAATGTAGGGACTGTAGGCAATCTCTTTGGCATAGGCCTCCGGGTCATTGCTTACCTGCCAGGCACGGCGATAACAATCCCGAATAAGGCGTGCAAAATCCAGGAAAGAGTTTTCGCGCGTATCATACCGGCGGAAGTCCAAAGAATAGGCAGAAGTCTTTAAAACCGTCTTTCCGCCATGCCAATAAGCGTTACTGCAACCGTAGGCCGTCAATCCGAAAAAGTTCCGGCTTTCCCGTGCCAGGTCACTCATGCCCCAACCGCTCTCTAACGCCGCCTGTGCCAAGATGACCAGCGGATTCATGTTGAAAGCAGCTCCTGCCGACAAAGCCGCCGGCAGACACTCTTTTACGAAGCTGATTTGTGCTGGTTTCATAAAATTCCAGGTCTTTCTACACCAGAACCATTTCCGGAATTATCTGATTCATTTTCAATGCGTTCAACGCTTACTTTGGCTATCATTTCACGTAGTTTAGCCCCTGGAGAGAAGATTATTCGCGGCTTTCGGATCATGGATGCCTGAAAATCGCTTGCATATACCACTCCAGCGCTTCCGATCGAGAGGCGGAAGTTACCCAATGCCCCCATCTGGACCGTTTCACCTCGGAGCAACGCCTCTTGCATGCAGCGGATCACACCCAGCAAGACGAGCGCCACGTCGCCATCGCTGGCTGTCGAACGGTCTGCCACCACATCGCAGATGGTATTGAAGTCCATCATTCCCGTGACATTGGCGGAAGCATAATACCGCTTCGCATCTGCATCCGCACCTTTCGTCAGGTCTTTTTTCAAAACAAGTTTGTACTTTACTGACATACGATTAAAAAATTTAAGGGTTAGTGAATTATTACATTACAAAGATACAACACCATGTAGCCCAATGGGAAAGGTGTTGCAGGGTGCCGGATGTTTGTGCCGGATTCAATAACTTTTTATAAAATAGTTGTCAAAAAGTTTGTACAGTATTAAATAAGTCCGTACATTGTAAGTGGTTTAGATGACTTAGATAAAAAATATTATGGAAGATAAAAAAAACGAGCTGGAATCAGCAAGAGGCGCAATGGGAGTAACCGAGTTCGCCCTCCTTTATTTCCCTGACTGTACGCCCGAAATGGCATACAAAAGGATGTGGGTATGGATTCGTACCTCGCGCGGATTGAAGGAAAAGCTGATCGCTGCCGGTTGGGTAAGATTTCAGAAACTCTACACGCCGAAACAAGTCGCCTGCCTGGTTGAGCACCTGGGCGAACCTTAGATAGAATACTAATCGGATATTTTTAGTACATCCACATAAAACAATTGTGACATGATTGATTCATTAAGCGTCAAAGGAACTTTCTTTGACTCGGCGATCCGGACATGGAGCGCCCGTATGATGCCCTTAGATCAGTACATCAACGAAGTGAAAAACGGAGTTCACGCCCCGGCGATTGCCCGGATCAGGGAACTGGTCTCGGCCGGTAAAAACAAAGAAGCGGAGAGCCTGAAGAAGGAACTATCCCTCTACGTTGCCGGCGGCGAAATGCAAGGCGGCCGGCGCCTGGAGCACATGGTCGCTTATAGCGGTTGCATCTGCACTGATATCGACGACCCCGCCATCCCGCCCCAGGAAGTCCTCCGGATCGCAGGAAACCTCCCGTATGTGAAAGCCGGACACATCAGTCCTTCCGGCACAGGTAACAAACTCTTTATCCTGGTAGACAGCCCTTTGGAGTGCCACTCCCTGGCCTTCGAGCTCGTACGCCGCCGCATCGAGACCGATATCCCCGGCGTGACGGTGGACCGGAGCGGCAAGGACCCGAACCGCGGCTGTTTCGTCAGCCACGACCCCGATGCCTTTTATAAGGAAGAATCGGATGTGCTCTCCCTTCCCATGCCCGAGCCCGCGCCGGTCACCCATGCGTCCCGTCCGGAGGCCGGCCGTCCGGCAGATGCCCTCACGAACTACATCGACAAGTATGAGCAGGATAACCCTTTCGCTGCCGGTTCGCGCCACTCACATGTCGTGAAACTCGCCGCCGTCCTGAACAATGCCGGCTTTTCGCCTTACGAAGTAGCGGCCGAATGCACCCGCCGTTACGTCCAGCCGGATTTCCCGGCAGGCGAAATCGAGAAGACCGTCACGGATATTTACCGCCGTTACAGCGCTTCGCATGGCTGCAATCCGTATAGGCCGAAAGAGGAGCAGGATATCCGGAAAACTGCCAAAACCGCCAAAACTGCCTCCGATGGTGTCCAGAGAGGATTAGCTACAGATGATGATATGGAAAGTGTTGATATAGAACCGGATATATCTCTTTTGCCCTGCTTCGACGAATCCATTTACAATCACCTCCCCAGCCTTCTGGCGGACGTCGTGAAGCGTGCCGAAAGCCGTACGGAAAAGGATGTCTTGCTGCTCTCCACCCTGACGTTGTTGAGCAGTGTAATGCCGGGTGTCAGGGGCTCATTGAAAGAGCACGAATACGCATCTCCTCTTTATACGATCATCACCGGCAGTTCGGGTAGCGGGAAAGGCTGTGTCGCCGGTTTGCAAAAGTTGCTCGATCCCTGGCAACAATATATCTACGATAACTCCTCCTATGAAGTTGAAAAATATGAGCAGGAGAACGAAGAATATGAAACCTACCGGATGCAGAAGCGGCAGAACCGCAGCTCGAAACAGCCCATCGGTCCCGCTCCGTCCAAGCCGAAGGTCGTGAAGCAACGCAACCTCCGTGTCACCGGCAGCGTCACGCAAGCACGCCTGGTGGAACTCCTCCATGTCAACTATCCCTACACCTCTTGCCTGCTGGACACGGAGATGGAGACGGTAGTCAATATGTTGTCGCAGGATTTCGGAAACTATTCCGATATCATAAACAAGTCGGCCCATCACGAGACAGTCGGCAATTCTTCTAAAAAAGACGGTTCCCTGCTGGCCAAATTCCCCTGCCTTGCAATGTTGTGCACCGGGACGCCCGCCTTGCTGCCCCGTCTGATCCCCTCGACCGAGAATGGATTGTTCAGTCGTATTTTGATGTATAAGATAGCCGGGGGAGGGCAGTACCATCCGCTGACTTCGGCCGATGATACACCGGCTGCTTCCAGCCATCTGGACAGCCTTGGGCAGTGTGTGCTCGACTACGGTGTATTCCTGGACGGTTCACCGACGTGGGTGAAGTTTTCCAATGCACAACGTAAAAGGCTGGATCGTTTCTTGGAGAGCGAATACTATAATGTCCGTTCTTTCGGCCATGAAGATCTCGAATCGACGGTCCTGCGCTATCGGCTGATTATCTTCCGCCTGGGGATGACTCTGACCGGTTTGCGTAAAGCCGAGAGTGGTTTGACGGAACGTGTCTGGACGATAAGCGATGAAGATTTTGACCTGGTTTTTCATATCGGGAAAATCTGTTTGCAGCATGCCTATGTCGTGGCTACCTCGTTGAAGCACGCCTCTGAAGAAGTCCACTTCAAGTTCCCACATGCCTTGCGCAACCTCTTTGCCTCCCTTCCGGAAAGTTTCAAACGTAGCGATGCTTTAGTCGCAGCAAATGGCTGTGGTGTCAGTGCCTCGAGTCTCGACAAATTTCTCCGGAAAGCCGAAAAAAGTAATCTAATCGTCTCTGAAGGAAGTGGTTACTATCGGAAGACAGAGCAGGGTAAACAGGTGGTTGCCATTTAAAATAGGGTAGGGCAATTTTGGCAGTTTCGGCAGTTTTTTAACACGAAATTCATCAAAGGCCCAAAATTGAACGGATAAGCATCGAATCAAAAACGGATAAGCACCCCTTCAAAACGCAGTAGGCATCGGGGTTTTCCCTAAAAAGCACCGATTTTTAGACGGAAACGCTGTTAAGACTTTTTAGGATTGTTGTTTTTGGAAGTAAATATCTGGGATTCAGATTGTTGGGTGGCTGAAAAATGACTAAAAAAAACGATCGTTTTAATTCGTCATTTTTACTGCACAAAAATACGCATTCCTTTTTAAACCACAACTCTTTTCAATAAAAAATTTCTTACCTCTATATTCTTTCTTATCAATTAGATAGCAATTTTAGTACGAAAATACGCCTTTTCAATACGAAGTCCAAAGATAGCCGAAAAAAATGACTAAAAAAAACGATCGTATTCGTTGTCAAAATACAAGAATTAACAAACGTACCTTATAATAGCGCGTACGTATATATAGAACTGACATTTCAATAACTGTATTATTAATATTAAAATTTAGATTATGAACAAGAGATTTTCTACTCTTTTGACAGCGGGTCTGCTGATGGCTGGCGCGTTGTTTAGTTCTGCGAAAGCTGATGATGCATTTGCGGTTTTTGGTTCTGACGCCAAAATCGCAAATGGCGTGAAGGTTTATTTGGCAGATGATGCAACTCCTACAACTGGCGTTTTGAATGTAAAAACTGTGACTACTGATGACAAAGTTGCTTATACAGTGGTAGGCGCTACTACTGCAAGCCTTGCTGGTACTCCTGCATCTGTTTTTGTTATCGATGGCGTTGCAAAAGAATTGGGTGGTGTTACTTTCCTGTTGAAAGACATCAAGGGCAATGTTATCAAGTTGCAAACAAGTGGTGATGCTGTTGATAATGCAAAAAACAATACAATGGCTACCAAGTTTTTTGTAGATAACGAAAAATTGGCAAATATCTCTGGTATCAAGCTTGCTAATGCTACGGAAGGTGATGAAGTATTGACTATTGATGGTAATAGTGGTTCAGTGTATGGCTATGCTGAAGCTACAGGTAATCTTAAAGCTATCAAATTCTTCACCGCAGCCTCGAAGACCCTTACTGCAACAGAACTGAATGCTGCATTAAGCGATGGTTTCTCTTTTGCTTTCTCTAAAGAAGTAGAAGGAAACGTGTTCGGCGAAAAGATTTTTGCGGTTGAGATGCCGGCAGCTGGTAGCAATGGTTGTATCACGAATGTTGCTGCTGGTACTTACTTCACAACATCTGGTGGTAAAGATTTGGCTGCTGCTATTGCTGCATCTGCAACGACTGATGGTACTGATGCTGATGTAATTGCCGCATTCAAAGCTGCGACCTTTATCGCAGCAGACCCGGTTGCAACTTGGGGCATCACAGCTTTGGATAGCAAAGCCGGTTTGGGCTTGAAGTTTACGAAGGTGAAAGGTGACAAGTTGAATATTGCATCTGATGGAGCAGGGCTTGCTTTAAAAGGTGAAGGTAAATTGACTATCCATGTAAACAACGCTTGTTTCACAGTAGAAGAAAGCGACGCATTGAACGCTATGGGTGAATTTACAGCTAAATTGGCAAGCGTTTATGCAGTGACAGACAAAACTGCAAGCGATGGCGCCGGAACATTTGCATCAAAGTCTGATATATATGTAGCTGCTTATGCTCCGCTGACAGGAAATACAACGTATGTAACAACCAATACAACTGCAACTACGGTATCTTTCTCTTCTCAGAGCTGGGCAAGTGCAGACAAGTTCTTGTCTGACGCAAAGAGCGTAGTTTCTATCTATGTAACAACAGGTGATAACAAGGCTAAGTATCTGATTTCTGAAGTAAGTTCTTCTGATTATAAGTATAAGTCTACAAAAGAAATGGAAACAGTCAACAAGATTGCAGGCCAGTGGATTGTTACAAACTTCTTTAATAACGAATTAACTTTGAAGAACCGTCTGACTGCTGCTCCTGTAACTGTTCAGCTGTACGTAACTGACAATGCAAACGAATATAAACTTGCAGGTAATGCTACTGGTGCAACAGGTTTGCAGGGTGGTGATATCATTCGTTTGGCTGCTCAGACAGTAGACAAATATGATGCTGCTTTGAACCTGACTGCTGAATTTATGGCTGCCGGTAAGTATCAGTTGGCGTTTAGCACAGACAAAGAATCTCCTATTATGGGTGAAACTGTTTATATGAATGAAAACTCAGGAAATTATGAAGTTCGTCCTACTATGGGTGATGTTGAATGGGCTATCTCTGCAGGCGATGAAGTTAAATTGTATGAAGACTATGCTTACCTGAATGATAAGGGTGAAGTAGTTGTAAAAACAAAGGGTGATACATTGGCTATTAAGACTTATGTATTTGCAAATGCTGATGATTATCTGACAGTAAGCTCTAATAAATTGGTAAAAGGTGTTGTTGGTGCAGATAAGTATAATAAACAATTCCTCTTCCTTGTAAATGCAGACGGTAGCTATACAATGAAAGCCAATGCCAATTCAACTCCTGATGGTGTTATTACAAGTAAAGCAGAATTCACTGCTGCCGGTGCTTTTGGTACGACAACAGGTGCTGCAACATTTACAAACAGTAGCGCAACTGACTATACTTATGTATCTATCGTACCTGCCACTCCCGCAATCGCAGAAGATCCGTTCTATGCAACATTTGAAAACATCCGTGGTTTCATTAGCATGAACGTAAATGCTGCTACAGGTATTAACGAAGGTGCTTTGGCAAGCGAAGGTTTGACACTGTTGGTTGACACAACTGCTGCTAATGGTACTTCTTACTATATCATCAAAGAACTGGGTGACAAGAAATTGTTCCTCTACAACTCTACAGATTCTGTAAAAGTATTTGATGAATACACAGCAACAACTGTTGTTAATCCTGCTTATGCAATGCCGGGTTATACAAGTACAAGTGATGTATTACCGATGGCTGTATTCGTAGAAGCAGCTTATGCTTCAGAAGGAAAAGATACACTGACTGTAGGTGATGCAACTGTTGCAACTGCTGCAAATCTTGAAAAGGGTGTAAAAGCAGGTTTGAATAACTTCAAGTTCTCAATGTCAGAAACAGAAGCAGGTTCAGGTGAATATTACATCATGAATAACGGTAAGTATCTGTACAGCTCTGCAAATGTATTGGGCTTCCAGACTGGAACAACTGGTGCTTTGGCTTTCACAATCGAAAAGCAGGGAACTCCTACAGCAAACGAAGGAACTCCTTCTGTATCGGCTATGACGGTAATTGCTAAAGATGGTGCAATCGAAGTAGTAGGTGCTGCCGGTAAGAAAGTTGTCGTAAGCAATATCCTGGGCCAGGTAATCGCTAACACAGTTGTAACTTCCGACAACGCAACAATCGCTGCTCCTGCAGGTATCGTTGTAGTAGCTGTTGAAGGTGAAGCTGCTGTAAAAGCGATCGTTAAATAACGATTGATACTAAAAGAACAATACTGAAATGTGGTGGGCGAGTGAACCTCGCCCCTACATAATGACATTTTATAATCAAATAATTCTAAGATTCACTCGTGCGGCATTTCCCGGACGGAAGATCTTTGTTGTCTCTGTCCCGTAGAAACGTCCAATTACCCCGTGAGGGCGAACAAGCGGTGAATATTAATACTAAAGTAATCGAAATTACAGTAAAAAAGTTCATCTGTCCCTCCCTCTGCGAAGACCGAAGGCAGACAAAAAACAAGCTCCCGCAGTCTTTTGATTGCGGGAGCTTCGTTGTGTATTTATTATAATATTGTTAGCCTGTTACGGCCTGATCCCTACGGTTTATCGTAGCAACGCTTCCACCTCTTCTTCCGGTAGTCCCGCAGTCTTGGCGATAGTCGCAAGGTCCATGCCTGCCTGCTTCATGTTCCGGATGATTTTACGCATACCTTCTGCAAGCCCTTCGACAATACCTTCCGCCTTGCCTTCCGCCTTACCTTTCTCTTCCCCTTCTTCAAAGCTGGTAGCCATGCAAGCAGCCAGATCACGTTCGGCAGCAATGCTCAGTTCGTAGGCAAGGCGTTCTTTTGCGCTCATCCGTTGAAGTTCGATTGCGCTCTTAAGCTTTTGTAAAAGCTTATCGTCTTGCATAATGTCTTTTGATAGCCGATCCATAATGTCTACATTATTCATAGTGTATAAAAACTTCTTGTAAAACGTATCGCATTCCTCAAAGTCCAAACTGAACTTCGGAAGCTCCAGATAGATTTCATTCAGCGTTTCGCTGAACGGTACTTTCAACTCGCGGTCCATCCGCACAATATCCCAAAGGTATTTGCCGGGATAGTCCGCATCGAGAACGAAGTCCAGGAAACAAACCACATAAACGCGATTAATGTGATAGTTCCAACGCTTCCTCTCTTCGTCTGTGGACAACCGGAACTTTTCCCTTTCGATGTCCGCCTGCATTTGTATAACAAACGAAGCGTAGTAAAGTACGCGGTCGGAGAAGTACTTTTGTCTTTTCTTTTGGATTTCAACGATGAAAAGTTCTCCGTCCGAACCCTCACAAAACAGGTCGAAGACCGCTCTTCTGCCGTCGGCATTGTTCCCCTGCATCTCCACATTGTGGAACGTGATATCCTTGATATCTTTGTTTAGCAGGCTGTTCAGGAAGCCGATTGTCAACTCTTTATTCGACACTGTGCCGAATATAACTTTAAATGCATAATCCGATTTCGGATCGATAAACTTGTCTGATTTCATAGTTTGACAGGTTTCAGGTTGCTATCCAAAAATAGATAGTATGACAAAGATAAATGTTTTTCTCAATGTTGTGTTGTCTTGGCTGTAAAAAGATTGAAAACAATTTGTTGTCTCTGTCCCGTAGAAACGTCCAACTACCCCGTGAGGGCGAACAAGCGGTGAGTTATTAATACTAAAGTAATCGAAATTACGAAAAAGTTCATCTGTCCCTCTCTCTGCGAAGACCGAAGGCAGACAAAAAACAAGCTCCCGCAATCAAAAGACTGCGGGAGCTTCGTTGTGTATCATTGTAAAAAACTTCTTGTAGTTTAACGCTTAATCCAGTTTTCTGTTTGGTTTCATTCGTCAAAGGATACTATATGCCGTGTTGTATTATTCTGACGACCTTGTTTAATAGCCTCACTTATCTTCTCAACTTCCGGATTGTCTTTCCAAATACCGGCCAGGCGATGCAATGCGATATCCTTGTCTGTCTCTATAGTTGTTTGTCTTTTTTTTAGATTCAACAAACCATACAGGCGATGTTTAACCATTTCAAGAATATCATCGTTTTCAATGGAAAGTATGGCACGAGCTAATTCCGCTTTATCAGCTTCCAGTTTCAGACTTGTATCCATATTCTATTCTCCTATTCTAATGTTATTTAGACAAAGATAATTGTTTTTTCTCAAAGTTGTGTAGCCCTGGCTGTAAAAAGTTTGTCAGCTCTTTTTATTTGGGGGCTTATTTAATGTTCTTCAGCGCTTCGATGGCAGTCTTGTTGCCGGGGTCGATGTCGAGGATTTTGTTCCAGTATGTCCGGGAGCTGTCCATGTCTTGTTTGAGGTAATAGTAGTAACCTAAGTAGCGGTAACATTCGGACAACTCTTTCTGGTATTTGTCCTTATCCTTTTCGAGGAGGGGAATACATGATTCGTAGTACGGTTTAGCCTGTCCTTTTTCTGTTTCCGGGTCCATCAGCGAGTTGGTGCGTGCCTGCCATAAGACCCCCAGGTGGCTTGACGGGACCCGTTCCTTGACGATCGCGAAAAGGCTGTCGGCTTTTGTCAGGTAGCCGGTTGCAAGTGTACTGTCTTTGACGGCGGCCCCGTAATAATATTTCCCCAATTGGTAGAAGTCGGAGGCCTCTGCCGCTTCACCCGCCTGTTCGATGTATTTTGTGTAAGCCAGGATGGCGGCCTTGTCGTCTCCCTTGTTCAGGTTGGCATCGGCGATATCCTTATAGATCTCGGGATGTGTATCGCTATTGCAAAGCGCTTGCGCTTTTTGTAAGGCGACTAACGACTGTTCATACTGTTCGGACTTGTTTAGCAGACGGCCATAGTACAGGTAATCCTGCCAGATGAATTTGCCGTCCGGGATATTGAAGAAGGCAGTCGCCTCGTCCAGTCCCTCCCGGTAGTTGCCGGTTTCGCAGGCGCTATAGAAGCTAAGACGTTTCAGCAGGAAATTGTCCGGGTCGATGGACTTTCCTTCGGCTATCGCCCGGGCCGCTTCGTCGTACTGTTTGTTGAAGAAGAGGGCGGAGGCGTAATGGACCAGGTTGTCGACAGAATAGAGGCCACCGGCCATGTAGCGGCTGTAGGCGTCGATCGCTTTCGCATAGGCGCCCTCTTGCGAATAGATGTTCCCTAAGGTACGTTGGGCAAGCAAATAATCCGGATGGCTTGCCAGCACCTTTTGCAGCATTTCCACCGAAAGGGCAGGGGTTACGCTCTGGTAGACCTCGGCATATTTGAGATAGGCGATCCGGCAGTCGGGATCGAAATGGATCGCCTGCTCGTATTTGCCGGCGGCGTCACCCGGTTTGTTCTCGGACAGCAGGCGGTCGCCTTCGTACAAATAGAGGGAGGGGGCGTTCGGATTGTATTTGCGGGCGTTCTCGAGAGAGGCGGCGGCTTCTGTCGCCATACCGTTTGCTGCATAGGCGGAGGCGATGGCGACGTAGGTGTCCGCATCCTTTTTGTTTACTTTGATGGCAGCGTCGAAGGCTTTTACGGCGGCGGATTTGTCTGTCTTCAGCAGGAGCTTTCCTTCGCCTACTTTATTCAGGGCATATTCGGGGTTGGCTTCCCAACCCTGTTTATAGTAGTTTTGCGCTTCCGGCAATTGTCCGGCGTTGTAGGCGATCTCGCCCAAATAATAGCAGGCGATCGCTTTTTCCACAGGGGAATTGTCCAGCTGTTTCTCAAACAGTTTTCTGGCAATATCCGGTTCACTGGCTTGGTAGAAGTCGATGCCGGGATTGTTGTCTGCATAGGCAATGGTTGCCAGCAGGCTGATGATCAGGATATAGATGTTGCGTCTCATAATAATTAATTGTTTAGTGTTGGTAACTAATTCGTTATATTCACGATCCGGACCGGCTGTGTTACCGGGAGCAGACCGGATTTCAGGATGATCCGCTGTCCGCGATCGCTCGAGACAAAAGAGGTGAAGCCAGAAGCCAATCCTGTCCGGGGTTCGGAAAGGATCAGGTAGACTGGCCGTGTCATCGGATAATCGCCTAATGCGATATAGGCCTGGTAAGGCTTGAAGCTGTTTGTCGGAGTTGCCTTCCGGTAACGGCTGACGGCCATCACGCGAATATTGTCGATAAAGCTCATGCAAGTGGAGTCGGACGGATTACTGATCCAGTTAACCCCGATGACGCCGAGCGCTCCGGGTGTCTTGGAAACGTAGTCGAGGACGGCCCGGTTGCTCTGTGCTGCTTGCAGGTGTGCGCTTAGTTTCTCACCGCCGCAAATAGAGTCGATTGCATACCGTACGGTGCTCGAGTTGGGGTTGTCGAACACCACTTCGATCCGGGTCGCTGGATTTCCGGTCGATAGCTCGTTCCAGTTCCGTATCTTACCGGTCAGGATATCTTTCAAGGTGGGAATACCGATCAACGAATCGGCATTCTGCCTGTTGACGATCAGTGCGATTGCATCGGTCGCGATCCGGATGGCTTTCGGGTACAACTTTTTCCGATTCATAAAGTCTGTTTCCTCTCCGGTCAGTTGCCGGGTGGTAACGGCCAGCCAGGTACTGTCGTGCAACAGCCGGTTGATCGTCTCCGTCTCGCCGGAGAATAGGGGAACGATTCCCGCTTCTTTGTAGATGCTTTCGAATACGGCGACCTCTTCTTGCAGGATCGGTGCCAGAGATTCGTCCGACGCGACGGCTATCACGCCGCTTGTCGGAGTGTCGTCGGGTTCCGTCTCTTTCCTGGAGTTGCATGCAACCAGAGACGAGGCTATTAAGAGCGATATGATAATATTTTGTTTCATCTTAACACTTTACCTCCATAATTATTGTAATTTGAAACGAACCGGAACCGTGAAATAGACAGGGACAGCCCTGCCGTTCTGCTTGCCTGGCATCCATTTGGGGAGCGACTTGATCACACGTATTGCCTCTTTGTCGCATGAAGGGTCCAGTTTACGGAGTATTTCCACATTCGTCACTTCGCCGGTCGGACTGACTACGAAGCGGATCGTTACGCTTCCCTGTATCCCCTGTTCGGCCGCCAAGACCGGATATTTCAGATGCCCGGAGATGTATTTCAGCAGCTCGGTCGTGCCGCCGGGATATTCAGGCATCTGCTCGACGGCGGTGTAGGGTTTTGCTTCCTCCTGGATGACCTCTTTGTTGTCTTTCAGGTCGGCGATGTCGATCGCATCTTCGCTGTCCGTCCCCTGTACGTCGGCTACCGAAATAGCCATCTTCGAGGTGGTCAGTTCTTCCTGCGTCTTGATCTCTTCGTTATCGTTCACTTCCTTGTCCGCTTTGATGACGGGAGGGGTGAACTTAATGGTGCTCTTCAGTTTGGGAGGAGGGGGCGCTTCGAGGTTACGGATAACGTTCTCTTCCGGTACTTTCGTTTCCATTTTCAGGTCGGAGAGGGTGGTTACTTCCAGCACCTGCTCCTTCGCATGTTGCGGTATGACCGACTTGATGATGGCCGGCAACACCATGATCAGAATGGCTCCGGCTGCGACGATCAGCAGGGCGCGGATATGTCGGGAGGAAGAATCTTTACGCAATTCGTAAGCTCCGTATTCCTTGTTCTTCCCGGTGAAGACCAGCTCGCACCATTCCGGTGAATTCAGATTTATATTCTTTAGCATGACCGTCATTTTTTAGGGTTGGACCGGGCAATCTGCTTCGTCAGCTCTCCGCCGCTCTTCAGGTTGTCGACCAGAAATTTATCTCCATCCGTGATGTCCACGATTGCGTATTTGCCGATATTGCATATCTGCATTTCGTCCAGAGCGTCTACCAGGTTCCGGTAGGAAGCGTCGTCGGTCGCCTTGATCAGGACGACGGGGGCGTCTTTGGAACCTTTTATCTCGGAGGCCTGTTTCTTGAACTCGTCTTCGGAAATCTCTTTGTCCAGTTTCTTCAGCTTGAGTTCTTTCATCTTTTGGACGACATCGAAGTTGCGTGCCAGCAGGATGTCGCGCAGTCCGGTGGGCGAGTAGTCGGTCTGTTTCAGGGATTCGACGTGCTCGTAGTCCGGTTCACCGAAATAGTAGTATATCTTGTTGTCTTCGCCAAGTAACAGGGTGATGGCCTTGGAGGCTTTCACTTTCGTCTGTTCGGCTTCTGTCACCTGGTCTTTCGACGGCATGCTGATCTCCATTGTCTGCGGCTTGCTGAGCGAGGTGCAGAGCATGAAGAAGGTGATCAGCAACATGTTCATGTCCACCATAGGCGTAAAGTCTACGCGGACGGTCATCTTCTTCTGTTTGCCTTTCTTGCCGTCGTCTTTGTTTTTATCTGTATTTACTTCTGCCATGACTTGTGTCGTTGTTAGACATTGTCGGGCATGTTCTTGAGTGTGGTAATCAAATTATACCGGTTCTCTCGAAGGTCCTGCAATGTGTTCATAATGTTCTTAATCTTCGGATAAGGAGTGTCCTGGTCGGCCTTGATGGCGATGACCAGGTCGCGGTTCACTTCGCGCGCATGCTGTACCCAGAGTTTGAACTGGTTGTTGATGCTATCGGTGGGGATGCCGTAGTCTTTCATCAGCCGGTCCTGTTCGTCGGACGGCATGTTGAGATACTCCTGCATGTTCTGGATAGGGACGCCGAAGGAAGGTTGCAGGCTGAAGTTGTAGATTTCTTTGTCTGTGAAACGGATGCCGAAATCTTTTCCCAATAATTTCAGGACGTTCGCCTTGTCTTCCTGCTTGTCCAGGCTCATGAATACTTTCCCGTCGGGGTCTACCAGGATGGAAAGAATGTTCGTTTCCGGTATCTTGATCTCGGAGACGGACGAAGGGGTGGAAACGACCACCGGTTCTTTCTGGATAAAGGTAGACGTCAGCATGAAGAAAGTTAGCAGCAGCACAGTGACATCACTCATCGCCGTCATGTCGATGAATGTGCTTTTGCGTTTTACTATCAGCTTAGGCATACGGCTCAGTGTTTAGCGGCAAACGTCTGTACGATGGAGAAACCGATTTCATCAATGGCATAGGTAATATTATCTATTTTACTGGTGAAGTAGTTGTATGAGATGATGGCCAGTGCACCGGTGGCAATGCCTAATGCGGTGTTGACCAGGGCTTCGGAAATACCTGTCGACAGGGCTACGGAGTCGGGCGATCCGGCATTGGCCAGGGCGGCGAACGAACGGATCATGCCCAATACGGTGCCCAGCAGTCCGAACAGGGTTCCTAACGTAGAAATCGTGGCGATGACCGGGAGGTTCTGTTCCATTGAAGGCAGTTCGAGGGCGGTGCTCTCTTCTATCTCTTTCTGGATAATGGCTATTTTTTGCTCTTTGGTCTGCTCTGTCGTGCTCTCCACATCGCTATAGCGCGACAGGGCGGCGTTGACGACATTGGCGACGGAGCCTTTCTGTTCGCTGCACAGTTTATGGGCGGCTTCGAGGTTGCCGGCTTCGAGGTATTTCTTGATTGCCTGTACGAAGTTGACCAGGTTCTTTTTCCCTTTTGAGCGGCTGATGGCGATCATGCGTTCGATACTCAGGGTGATCACGGTAAGCAACAGGGTGATCACGAGCGGGACAATGTATCCGCCTTTGTAGACAGTCCCGAAATAGTTTCCGGGCAGCGGATGGTTGGCAGAATTGTTATCCATGAAGTTTGCCGGGTTGCCCAGCACGAACTTGTAAAAACAAACGGCTATGATGAAGCACGCTAAGATGACGATGGCTGCGGAAATGCCGTTATATGACTTCTTGTTATTTGATTTCTTCGTTTCCATACTCTTGTATTATTTGACAGTAAATGTGATTTTGTGATAAAGCTGATGCATGTATGGCTGTTTAGCGGCTGTATCCAACCATTCCCCTCTTGAGAAAGGCGGAGAGTGCGGTATTGTCTGCGCATGTGAAAATACACACTCTTTGATCCCCTCTCCAAGAGGGGAGACGATTACTCTCAGCTACTAAAAACCGACAGTATGTACTATCAAATAATAATTTTTCGTAAGACGTAGACCCAGTGGCCTGCCCGTATACGAAGGGAAGAGCATTTTAAGGTGTGAGTGATTGATGTTATTTCGGATATCTTATTGAGGGCGTCTTGTTCTTTTTGCAACGATAGCTCAAGCAGGCGGGTAGTCGTTTTTAAAAGACGTTCGCTGTATTCGGTCGTTTGTTGTACACGGTTGGTGAGACATAGGGCGGCATTCGGACTTTTACATAATTCGAAATGTTTGACTTTCTCCTGGAGGGAATGGGCATTGTCTTTTTCCGTCACGATGGTTTGCCTGTCGGCGGAGTCTTCTGTCGTGGCCATGATTCCTTGTCCTACGGTGAACAGGAGAAGAATGGATAATATGGATAACAATCTTTTCATCATGGTACATTTAGAAATCCTATCGTATAAACATAACAATGCAAGTGGCAAAAAGTTGAACGGTATATAGATAAATTCGATCTCTTTTTTCCAACAAACCTTCGTATTCTCCTGTTATATTTGTACAAAAGATAAAACTCAAAAAGTAAAAGTATGGAAATTGTAAAAGTAATAGGACGAGAGATCCTTGATTCACGTGGTAACCCGACTGTTGAAGTAGATGTACATTTGGCTTCCGGCGCTTTTGGCCGTGCGGCTGTTCCCTCCGGAGCTTCTACCGGTGAAAACGAAGCGATCGAGCTTCGCGATGGCGACAAGAAACGTTATGGTGGCAAAGGCGTTCTGAAAGCTGTCGATAATGTAAACAACATAATTGCTCCCGCTATCTTAGGTATGTGTGCCCTGAACCAGCGCGAGATCGATCATAAACTCATCGAACTGGACGGTACGAAGACTAAGTCCAACCTGGGCGCCAACGCCATGCTGGGCGTTTCATTAGCGGTAGCCAAAGCGGCAGCCAACTATCTGGATCAGCCCCTTTACCGCTATATCGGCGGAACGAATGCATACGTGCTGCCTGTCCCGATGATGAATATTATCAATGGCGGCTCACATTCCGACGCGCCGATCGCATTTCAGGAATTTATGATCCGTCCGGTGGGAGCTTGCTGCTTTCGCGAAGGTTTGCGTATGGGAGCCGAAGTGTTCCATGCCTTGAAGAAGGTGTTGCACGACCGCGGCCTGAGCACAGCCGTTGGTGATGAAGGAGGTTTTGCTCCTGCATTGGACGGCACGGAAGATGCCCTGAACTCCATTATGGCCGCTATCAAAGCCGCCGGATACGAACCGGGCAAGGACGTGACGATCGCGATGGACTGCGCCTCTTCCGAATTCTATCACGACGGCGTATATGACTATACGAAGTTCGAAGGCGACAAGGGCGCTAAACGTACGGCCCAACAGCAGGTGGCTTACCTCTCCGAACTGGTTGCCAAGTATCCGATCGACTCTATCGAGGACGGTATGGACGAAAACGACTGGGCAGGCTGGAAGATGCTGACGGAAGCGTTAGGCAGCAAATGCCAGTTGGTGGGCGACGACCTGTTCGTGACGAACGTTGAGTTCCTGAAGAAAGGTATTGAAGAAGGCTGTGCCAACTCTATCCTGATCAAGGTGAACCAGATCGGTACACTGACTGAGACTCTGGATGCTATCGAGATGGCACACCGCAACGGCTACACTTCTGTTACTTCCCACCGTTCCGGTGAGACGGAAGATGCAACGATTGCCGATATTGCCGTGGCTACCAACAGCGGACAGATCAAGACCGGTTCTCTGAGCCGTTCCGACCGTATGGCGAAATACAACCAGTTGCTCCGTATCGAAGAAGAGTTGGGTGACCTGGCTGTTTATGGCTATAAGACTTACAAGAAGTAACCGACGGAAAGAAGGTATATAATAACAAAAAGGCCTGCCAATCACTGGTGGGCCTTTTTTCATGTGTCAAAAAATTTTACCTAATCAGAGAGTGAATGTATAATCGTTTCATCATCATTCGTCATCCGGGTCGTAATCGTATGGATGCAGTTCCCAGATGTCGTCGAACCGGTAGGTACCGCTTTTGCCCGTTGCTATAAAGCCTCTTGTCCCGTTGGAGAAAGAGACCGCTACTGTACGCGCCGAACCTTTGAAGGCATGCACCTCTTCCCACAGGTCGGTAGAAGGATTATACTTCCATGTGTCGTTTCGGACGTTTCCACTTTCCCCGCAGGTCAGATAGGCTGCGCCGTCGATAACGAAGGTGCTGGCGTTCATGCGTACAATACTATAATCGTCGTCATAGTCTTCATCCGAAGTGTTGGCTATGTCGCGAAGTTGTGTCCATTGTCCTGTCGACGGGTCGAACTTCCAGAAGTCGCTGATATATTCGCCGTTGTTGACGCCGCCGCATACATAGGCGATATTGTCGATCACGAAGCTGGAAGCGCCCATACGCTTGCTTCCCCCGATACTGATAATCTGTGTCCAGGTGTTGTTGGCAGGGTCGAAGGAGTAGAAGTCTTTCAGGTAGTTGCCGTCGTATCCGGCGCCGATGTATCCTTTACCGGAGACTCCGAAGGAGACGGCGCTGTATCGTCCTACGCCTGGGAAGTCAGCCTTTTGTGCCCAGGTATTGGTTGCCGGATCGTATTCCCAGAAGTCGTTCAGCTTGTTTTCGCCGTCGTAGCCGGTACCGAAATAGCCTTTGCCGTCGATCGCGAAGGCGGTTGCGTTACTGCGGGCGGTGCCGGGGAAGCTGGCTTTCTGCGTCCAGGCGTCTGTTGTCATATCGTATTCCCACAGGTCGCCCAGTCGCGCATTGCTTTTGCTACCGTCATATCCGCAGACCAGGTATCCTTTATTGCCGATGGAGAAGCAGGAGGCTTCCCCGCGGGCAAGCCCGTCGAAGTCGGAGGTGCGTACCCAATTACCGATCAGATCGTCGTCATCGTCGTCGCTGCAAGAAGAGACGAAGACGGGAAGCAGAGCTATCAAGAGAGCAAATAATCTTTTGTGTGTCATTCTTAAACGTGTTCTTTTGTTGTTTACGGTTGCAAAAGAACGAGGCTTTCCCTTTTCCCGCAAATGAAATCGACGAACAGGCGTTCTTGTCCGGTGAACGGACGGATCAGGGAGGTAAATGCCTTTTTCACCCGCTGAAAGACATTGGCAGGCGAACAGCAGTCTTTTATTGAGAGAAACCGGCCGTTGGCAGGTTATTCTTGCAGGACAAAACCGGATTGAAGTTCTTTGCAAGCCGAAATATATCGTATATGTATGAATAAGATTCTGATTCCTTTGGGGCTGCTTCTGCTGTGCAGCACTCTCTTTTCCTGTTATGACGAGAATAATAGTTACGGGGACAACCTGGTGGACAGTGTTTTCCGGAATGTGCTGGTGGACAGTTGTACCGTCACGGTGAGTTCCACCATAATCGATTCGTTAGAGACGACCGGACAGGGGCTTGCCTTAGTGGGACAATACACCCATTCGCTCTGGGGAACAGTCTCCGCCAGTGCCTATCTGCCTTATTCGTCTCCTTCCTATACGACGGAGGCGGACGAGGTTGTACGGTTGGATTCCCTTGTGCTGGCCCTCTCATACGGCGGCTATTCGATCGGCGACACGGCGCAACCGATGCGGCTTACCGTACATCGCCTCCTGGAGAAGGTCATCCTGAACGATAACGACTATCTTTATAACAACAGCTCTTTCGCCTATGATCCGGAACCGATCGCTACCTGCACCTTCAAGCCGAAGCCGGGCGACGTCGAACGGTTGGAGATCCGTCTGCCGGACGAGTTGGGAGAAGATATGCTCACAAGGTTACACAGCCGGGATGACGGCCTGTCGGGTGACCGTTTCGAGGATTACTTCAAAGGGCTGGTTGTTGTTCCCGACCTCGACGTATGCCGGAATATCGTTTCCTTCAGTGTGGGCGACACGGCTTCTGCTCTGATCCTGCGCTATCGTATAGAAGATGCAATCGCGCAGGAAGCGGAGTGTGTGATCTATCCGAACACCGAGACGCAATTCTACCATGTCGACCACGACCGGACAGGGACGGCTATGGAAAGCCTGCCGCTTAAGAATCTCGAAGTCGCTTCCTCCGAACTGGACAACCGTGGCGTGTTGTTCGGAGGAATCGGCTGGTACAGCCGGCTTGGCTTTCCCCACCTGAACGAGATCCTGCAACAGGGCGAACGCATCTCGATCGAATCGGCCTATCTGAAGATCTATCCCGAACCGGGTTCCTGGTCTGAGTTCAACCCTCTTCCCGACAGCCTTTTCCTGTATATCGTAGACGAGAACAACGTGGTAACGGATGCCGTCACCGACTATTTAGGCACCGAAGTGCAGAGCGGTACGCTGGTCAAAGACGATAGCTTCCAGGAGAACACGTATTACTACTTTGACGTCAGCACCTTCATGCAAGAGGAGTTAGGCGCTTTCGGGAAGTATAAGCATAGCCTGCAACTTGTCTTCGGCGAGGACGATTATACCCAGACATTCCGCAACCTGACCTTCAGCGACCAGGCGGGACGTTCTCCCATTGTCTTACAACTAACTTATAAAATATATGAGAGTTACTAAATACGGATGGCTGCTCGGCCTGCTGCTTCCCCTCTCCGCCGCGGCCCAGAATGTGATGACTTCCTCGCCCTATTCGATGTTCGGGATCGGGGAGATTACGACCGGGCTATATGGCTCCAATACGGCTATGGGAGGCGTTTCGACCGGTATGCGGGGGAAGATGCTTCTCAATATGGATAATCCTGCCGCCCTGACTGCCATCGATACGTGCCGCTTGCTGGCGGAAGTCTCTGCTTTTGCCAAGTGGGAAATGTATCGCTCGAAGGGAGACGATAACCAAGCTTTTACGGGCAACTTCTCCCGCTTTGCGATGGCCGGGCGTATCATTCCCCGCTGGTATATGGCGGCGGGACTGACGCCTTACAGTTCGGTCGGCTATTATTTCCAGAGCACGCAGGAGCTGGAAGGTTCTCCCGGCTCTTATTATACGAGCGTATTCTCCGGTGACGGTGGACTTTCGAAGGTGTATCTCTCGAATGCTTTCCTTGTGTTGCCTTCTCTGTCGGTCGGTGTCAATCTGGGCTATATCTTTGGGAATATGACACAGGCGGAGACGCAGAGCACGATGGCGATCTCCCAAAAACTCTTCGGGCAGTCTTTCACGGCCGATTTCGGCATACAGTACTCCCGCCGTCTCGGTCCCGAACTGAACCTGACGCTCGGTGCTGTCTACGGCCTGCCCCAAACGATGCGCCTGGAGAAGACAAAGACGATGACGGATAATTCCACCTCGGCTTCTTCCAATATGAAGAAGGTCAGCCAGACCTTGCCGCAGTATATCGGGGCAGGCGCTTCCGTGGAGTATAAAAAGATGACGTATGCGCTCGACTATATGTACCGGCAGTACAGTTCGCTGACTTCGGTGGACACGCGTGTCACGTTCCACGATTCGCACGAACTGCGTGCCGGCGCCTGTTATTATCCGGATGGCTACAGCTCATCGAGCATCTGGCAAAGGATGGATTATAAGATCGGCCTCGGGCTGTCGTCTCCTTATTATATGCATGTCAGAGGACAGTCCGGCATCTCCTGGCGCGTCAGTGCCGGCCTCGGCTTCCCGCTGATGAACGGCCGCCTCCATACCGCCTTCTTCTACGACCGTGTCGACCTCCGCGGCAATGCGCTGAAGCGGGGCATAACCGGTTTCACGGTTACTTATACGCTGAGCGAGTTGTTCTATAAGGTTAAGTTGTAGAGGGATGCCTTGTGGGAAAAGAGCAAAAACATTAGAAGACTTGATAAATGAATTATAGTATCATATTAGGTAAACAAACTTATCCCTATCCATTAAGTCATTCCCCCTTTTATATTATCCCTTTCATCGTAATCCATAAGTCGTCCGCTTGGCGTCGAACGATCGTTCGCTTGCCGCCGGACGATCGTTCACTGGGCGGCGGACGATCGTTCGCCACCAAGCGGACGACTTACGAATAGTAACCAACGGCCTAACATATACCGAAGAAAAGGCTAAAGGATAACGATCAAACGCTTAACAGCCGGTAGCCTTATTTGGAAGAAGTCCCGCTCTCCAAGATACTGACAATGGAGAAGAGCGTGAAACAGATGCCTCCCAATCCCGCCAACACACGTGCCGGCACGAAATAGTATCCGTGAACCGTCCCCATTTCGAACAGGAATGCTGCCAGGAAGAGGCAACCTAACGCCGTAAAGATAGGAATCAGCGGGATACGGTTGGACAGCTTGAACTCATGCCGCCATATCTTCGACAACAGGATCACTTTGCTGGAAATACTGTAGCAGACCAGTCCCAATCCAATCATGATGTAGCCGGTCGAAGCGAGTCCCCTGTCGGCCGTACCTAATATCAGGATCAATCCCCAGATGACACACAGGCTTCCCATGATCAGGACCAGCACCGGCCATATCCTTCGTTCGGAGGCGGAGAAGATGTTCCGTATCTGCCGGGCGATGGTGGCGACCAGTGTAATCAGGCAGGTACAAATCGAGGCGAGCCCGATCATGACGTGGCCCGCCACGAAATACTTCGGATGCAGTCCACTCTTGGCAAGCAGCACGAACGCCCATACCCAGGCGATGACCGAGATGATGAGGGCAATGGAGATCAGCGTCAGCCCCTGTGTGCGTGTGAAGGCTTTGGGCGGTGGCTCGTGGTCGCTCTTCCGGGCGTTGACGGTTATCATCGTAAAGCGGGTGGATGAGGTCGCGGTTGTAGCCACACAGGCAGTGATAAGTCCGACGCCGCAGATGACATGCCCTGCCACAAACGAAGCTGTGTCCGTCGAAACATGCAGCAACCGGATTCCTCCGATAATCGTCAGGGCTGCCGACAGATAGCCCACTCCGGGAAGCACATATTTACTCACCGTTCCGAAAGTCCCGATAATCTGCCGTATGATAGTGGCGGCTGTCGAGAAAAGAGCAATGCAAATCATCCCTAACGAGAACACGACCGGACCGGCCAAAAAGCGGTTTGGGTCTGTCCCATACGACGTGATGAACAGCCCGTAACCGAAACAAAACAGGCCCATAAGCAGGGGTATAGCCCTGAACAGAACGCTAATACCGTAATTCATAGAATCATCTTTTTGAGTTTCCAGACAAACAACGCCTGCCGCAGCTTTGTTCCTGCTCTTTACATTTTATAAATACTTTTAGGGGTGGACGGTTTATGAATCCGATGCCTGTCCGTCCGCAACGCGACAGGCATCGCATCCGGAACGGACAGGCACAACAAAAAAGCCGCCCGAAATGAATCGGACGGCTTTTTCGTATGGCAATCGAACCAGAGAGATTACACTCTTCTTTCTTTGATTCTTGCTTTCTTTCCGGTAAGAGCACGCAGATAATACAGCTTGGCGCGACGTACTTTACCAAATTTGTTTACAGTGATGCTTTCGATAAACGGAGATTCGATCGGGAAAATACGTTCTACACCTACGTTTTCAGACATCTTACGAACAGTGAAGCGTTTCTTGTCGCCGTGACCTGAGATGCGGATTACAACACCTCTGTACTGCTGGATACGTTCCTTGTTACCTTCTTTGATACGGTAAGCTACTGTAATAGTGTCACCACTCTTGAATGAAGGATATTCCTTCTTTGTAGCAAACGCTTCGTTTACAACCTTAATTAAATCCATTGTTTTATAGCTTTTTAATTGTATTTATTAATGAAACGCAATGTAACGGGCAACCTTGTCCCGACAGAGATTACGCAAAGCGGATGCAAAGTAACGAAATAATTATTTGATACGCAAAGAATCCGGATTGTTTATTTTAGATAAACTACAAGTATTGAGAGCACGTATGGTTGTTGGCTATGTTCTCTACTTCTGGTAAGAATAATACAACCATTAATCAAATAGGGCTTTGATACGGGGACGAAGGCGGTTGATTAATTCATCCGCAGTGATGGCGCGCTCCAAATCTATATCATAATCGACTTGGGATTGCATTCCTCTATGATTGTAGGAAACGATAGGTTCTTCCACTTTGAAGTGGCTTTCTTCCGGTTCTGGATATGTTTTATGTTCAGTCATTATGTGTTGTCTTTTAAGATGTCTCCAAAAGTACGGATTATAATCGGCATAGACAAATGAATCCGAATGGAAATCCAATTATGTTCGGATACAATTGGATTTCCGTTCGGAGTTATTATTCATTTCAACCACTTATCCGCAAACCGGATGTAGTTCTCCCAGTCGAAATCCGTCACGTCGTGCACACCGGTGCGGATGTGGTAGGCGACGCGGTCTCCGATCGAAGTGTTGACGGCCGGAAGGGTGGTTGTCTCCAGACCTTTCATGCCGTAGAGTTTGTAAACATCTCCTGCGTATGAGGCGGAAAGGAATTCTCCTTTCGGATCGGACCAGCGGTCACCTTCGGCACTTGCCACATAAAGCGGACGGGGAGCGATGAGGGCGAGCAGTTCGTGCTGGTCGATTGGCAGGTCGTTTTCTTTCTTGTTATACCGGCGGAAGTTCTTGCAGAACCAGTGCGGGAATACGTTGTTGATGCGGTTGACCGTCTCGCCTACCTGCCGTCTGGACAGGGCTGCACCGCCGCAACCGGATTCGTTGGCGACGACGATGGCGAAACGCGTATCTAAGGCACCGGCCCAGAGTGCTGCTTTTCCGAGACGGGAATGGCCCATAAGGATCACTTTGGAAGCGTCCACCTGCCAGTCTGTTTCCAGATAGTCCATCACACGGCTGTTTCCCCAGGCCCAGGCGGCAATCGCCTGTCCGCCGTCTGCCGGGATATCATCGCCGGGTTTGTAGCCGAAGAGGGCGAGGATGCTTTCCGCATGCTTGTCTTTATCGTCGGGGAAGAAGTCGAAATAGTGGACGGTGGCAAGGCCGTAACCGGCATCGATAATCTTCTGCAATGGCCAGCGGGAGGCTTGGTTGCCCCGGGCTTCTTTGGAATATTGCGAAGGGATGATCTCCGGGTCTGCCGAGATTGTCTGGTTCCCCTGGAAGTTGAAGTGCAGGAAGACCGGGGCCTTGGTCTTGACATGATTCGGCAGGTACATTAGCAGCAGGGCTTTCCGTTCGACGCCGTTGCGGCTGAACGTGATCTCGATCTGTTTGCGGGTGGCGCTGCCGTCGAGGGCGCTGTGGTTGTCGTCCAGCTTTTTATAGGAGACTTCCACTTTGTCTGCCGGCATCTTGCCATAGACCTGTTCGGCAAAGATGGAAAGCAGTTCGGGACGCCTGGTCTGCTCCCATTGTTGCGAGGTGGTAACTTTCTGGCCGCTTGCTGTTTCCAGCAGGGCTGGCAAGGTGTACGGCGGAATCTTGCTTTCGTCGTAGTTGGCTTCTTCTGCATTCTGCGCGTGCAGGCCGAGCAAGCTGAATGCTAAAAGTAACAGGATGGACAATCTTTGCTTCATGGTATGATATATTAATTCTTAAATTGGCACATTAGCACATTATCCCATTGGCATATTATTTATATTTGCGAATAGGGCAATGGCGAAAGGAACAGGCTGGTGTTCCGGGTTGCCGTGTAGGCATATTCGGGCATATCTTTGATCCGTTGCCAGTCGGGATGCTTGCCGAACTTGTTCCAGGCTTCTGCGCGTGTCGGTTCGTCCTTGTACCAGGTGAGGTACATGATCGCCGGCATAATCGGTCCGGCCATTATCTCGCCGTAGCAGACGGAGTTGACGCCTACTTTGTCGAATATATCGATCTCATCGTTGTTGAACATGGCTATTTTCCGCTGGTTTGCCTCTTCGTTCGGGCTGTGGTAAGTGCGCAATTCCAGGAGCGTCCGGTTCTTGTCCGGCGTTCGCATCACAGGGATTTTGTCGAATGCTTCACAAAGGTAACCCTCGAAGTTGAAGTATGCTGGCTTGGGGGCCGTCTGGTCGAAGAAAGGTTGGGCGGCTTTCCGGAACGTGGTGTCTTTCCATATATCCTTCTTTACCTTGTAATAGGTGTCGATATCGGGATAGACGAACAACAACAGGCGGCGTTCCTTTTCCTCTTTCTTGTAAGGGGCGAAAGCGCCGGCTTTGATATTCTTCCGGTTATAGGCCGGGATCAGGGTATCACGGAAAAAGGCATCCAGTCCGTCTCCGTCTCCTTCCAGTGTGTAGATGCGCCATTCGTAGATCTGCTTCTTCGGGGAAGCGGTTTTTTCTGTGGTCGCGGCTATTCCGTTGATTGCCGGGAGAGTGGCCAACAGGCCGGTCAGTTTCATAAAGTGTCTTCTCTGCATGGTTTGATAGAATTTGAATTAAAAAATAATTAGTAAACAGCCCAAAGGTAGGAAATATCAGGGTAAAATTCTTACTTTTGGTGTGCAATATTCTCGGGATTTGTTTAATATTTGATGAAGTAAGGAAGTTAAGATGAAGAAAATATATATCCTCCTGTTTAGTTGTGTCACGTTTTTATCCGCTCTGGCGCAGACGACACCGAACCTTTACCGGGCTGCGGACCAGGCGAAGATGAACCATTGGGTAGACTCTGTCTTTGATGCTATGAGCTACGACGAACGTATCGGGCAGCTCTTTATGGTGATCGCCAATCCGAAGTCCGACACCCGCAATATGCAACGCCTGATGCGGTATGTCAATGAAGTTAAGATAGGCGGCATCCTGTTTCACAAAGGCGATCCGGTGACACAGGCCGAGGTGACCAACCGTCTGCAAAAAGCCTCCCGCATCCCGATGTTGGTCTCGCTGGACGGCGAGTGGGGGCTATCGATGCGCCTCTCCGGTACGACACGTTTTCCAAAGAACATGATGTTGGGCGCAATCGAAGACAACAGCCTGATTACCGAATACGGGAAAGAGGTGGCCCGCCAATGCAAAGAGATGGGCATCCATATCAACTTCGCCCCGGATATGGATGTGAACAGCAATACCGATAACCCGGTGATCGGTTTGCGCTCTTTCGGTGAGAATCCGAATGCGGTTGCAGACAAGGGACTGGCTTATGCCCGCGGACTGGAAGGGCAGGGGATTATCTCCGTCTCAAAGCACTTTCCCGGCCATGGCGATACGAGCGAGGATTCCCATTACACCCTGCCTGCTGTCCATCACAACCGGGCGCGACTGGACAGTGTCGAACTGCTCCCTTTCAAACGTTATATCTACGATGGCTATGCTGGTGTGATGACTGGGCACCTGTATGTCCCGGCGCTGGATAAGGCTCGCAATAAACCTGTCTCCATGTCGCGTTCCGTTGTCACCGACCTGCTGCAAAAAGATTTAGGATTCCGGGGACTTTGCTTCACCGATGCGTTAGCGATGAAAGGCGCCTCCACCCGCAAATCCGATAACCCGTCCGTCATGGCTCTTCTTGCCGGAAACGATATCCTGCTGGCTCCTGCCGCTCCGATCAACGATTTCGCTGCGGTCAAGGATGCGCTGGAAGAGGGCATTCTGGATAGGGAAGAGGTAGAAGCAAAGATCATCAAGATTTTGCAATACAAATATATCGCCGGACTGAACAATTACCGCTCGGTCGACACGAAAGGCCTGTCCGCCCGCCTGAACACGCCCCATGCCGCCTGGCTGGCTGCAAAGCTGAATGCCGAGGCGATCACGCTAATGAAGAATGAAGGAGACATCGTGCCGCTGAAACAGTTGGACAAGAAGAAGATTGCCGCCCTCTCTATCGGGGATGACACCGGGAATGAGTTCCAGAAGATGCTCTCCCGCTATGACTCGGTGGCCTGTTTCAGTATCGGCAGGAATGCGACAGCGGCACAGGTACAGAATGTCTATAAGAAGTTGGAGAAATACGATGTGATTATTTGTGGCGTCCACACGGTGCGTATCCCGGAAAGCCTTGCCTTGCGCCAGTTGGCCGGGAAGAAAGAGTTGGTCTATGCCTTCTTTACCTTGCCTTATTTCTGTAAGGAATATAAAGCCTCTATTCTGAAAGCCAAAGCTGTGGTGATGGCTTACGAAGGGACGCCGCTCGCCCAGGAATACGCTGCGCAGGTAATCTTTGGCGGTATTGCAGCCAAAGGAAAACTGCCGGTTTCTATCCCGACCTTATATCAGGTCGGTACGGGTATCTTTACCGAAAAGACGCGCCTCGGCTATCACGAGCCGGAAGAGGTAGGCGCCAGTCCCGAACGCCTCGATGTCATCGCCTCGATTGTGGAGGATGGATTGGAGCAGAAGGCCTTCCCCGGTTGCCAGGTCTTAGTTGCCAAAGACGGGATGATTATTTATGATAAATCGTTCGGCTATTTCAGTTACGACGGGAAACAGCCGGTTGAAGAAAACTCGGTCTACGACCTGGCCTCTTCCTCCAAAGCTGCCGGAACGCTTCTGGCAGTCATGAAGGCTTACGACGAAAAGAAGTTCACCCTGAACAATAAGATTTCCGATTTCGTCCCCGAACTGAAAGACTTCGACAAGAAGAATCTGCTTATTAAGGAACTGCTCTATCATCAGTCCGGCCTGACACCGACTATTAATTTCTATGTGAATGCTATCGATAAAGACAGCTACAAAGGCAGCCTCTACAGCGGTGCAAAGAACGCTACGCATCCGATCCGTTTCGACGCCAAGACGTATGTCCGCAACGATTTCTCTTTCCTGCCCGACCTCGTTTCCGATAAGAAGAAACCGGGCTTTACGACAGAAGTCGCCCGGGGTATGTATCTACATGATTCCTTTAAAGACACCATCATACAGGAAATAAAAGGCTCCCGTTTGGGTGTGCGGGGCAAGTATAAATATAGCTGCATCAACTTCATCCTCCTGAAGATGATGGTTGAAAAGCAGACCGGGCAGCCGATGGACCGCTTGTTGCACGACCAGTTCTTTAGTCGTCTTGGCGCCTGGCATACGACTTACAATCCGCTGCATGTCATGGACACGGCCTGTATTGTCCCGACGGAAAACGACCAGTTTGTCCGCCGCCAACTGCTTCGCGGTTATGTGCACGACGAGGCTGCCGCTTTCCAAGGAGGCGTTTCCGGAAATGCCGGGTTGTTCTCTAATGCGGACGATCTGGCGAAAGTCCTGCAACTCTACCTGAACCAGGGAACCTATGGCGGCGAGCAATACCTCTCCCCGGAGACCGCCCGCCTCTTCACGCAAAGCAAAAGTCCGACCTGCCGTCGTGGTCTCGGTTTTGACAAACCGGCTCCCGGTGCGGGCAAAGGTTCGCCATGCGGCAGTCTGGCGCCGGCCTCCGTCTACGGACATACCGGTTTTACCGGCACCTGCTTCTGGGTCGATCCGGACAATAACCTGCTCTATATCTTCCTGTCCAACCGCGTGAACCCGACACGGGCCAACAACAAACTAAGCTCGCTGGAAATACGGACGCGCATACAGGATGCTATCTATAAAGCAATCAATGGAGGGAAATAAAACAAAAGTCGTATCTTTGCCTCTCTATTACACGATAATTATTTACTAAAAACAGATATTGTATGCTATTCGGACACGGTGATGATTTCTATAATTCGCAGAACGAAGTAAAGATAAACTTCAGTTCAAACGTCTGGCATGGTGCTAACCTGGAAAAGCTCAAAGATCATTTGAATGAGCAGTTTGATAAACTGACACGCTATCCGGAACCGGATGCCGGCACCCTGAAGCGGTTACTGGCCCGCCGGTATGAGATGAAAGAGAATAATATTGTCGTAACAAACGGCTCGATCACGGCTTTCTATCTCCTGGCGCAAGCTTGGAAGGGGGCGAAGTCGATGATTGCGATCCCCTCTTTCTCCGAATATGAAGATGCCTGCCGCCTGCACGGACATGAGATCAGCTTCTTCCCGACATCGGACGACCTGTCCGAACTCTCGCTCGAAGGACAGGACTTCTGCTGGATATGTAACCCGAACAATCCGGACGGCAAGCTGATACACCGTACCGAACTGCTGGCTCTGATCGCTGCCAACCGGCAGACTACTTTTATCATCGACCAGGCATACGTCGCCTTTACGACTGAAGATATGTTGAAGCCTTCGGATGTCAAGAATCATCCGAACCTGATCCTGGTGCAGTCCATCTCGAAAGCCTACAACATTCCGGGGCTGCGCATCGGTTACCTGATCGCCTCTCCCGAGAAGACGGAAGAGATTAATAAATACATCATTCCTTGGTCGGTCAATGCGATCGCTATCGAGGCAAGCAAATATATCCTGATCCATCCGGCGCAGTTCACCCTGCCTATTCGCAAATGGCAGCGCGAGACAGCCGAACTAATCTATCAGTTGAATAAATTGGACGGCCTCGAAGTGCAACCCACTTCCACCACCTTCTTCCTGGTCCGCCTGAAGAAAGGTACTGCTGCCGCACTGAAACGGTATTTGTGGGAGAACCACGGCATACTGATCCGCGACGCCTCCAACTTCCGCGGCCTCGATGAAACCTATATCCGTGTCTCAACCCAGACCACTGCCGAGAACCAGGTACTGGTCGATGCGGTAAAGGAATGGCTGGCGCAGCAATAAAGAAAAGTAAAAACATGGCACGCTGATGGCACAGATTAGGTAAATGGTAAATAAATATCATTATCTTTGTCTGTGTTATCCATTCAAATAAATGATAATATGAAAACATTAGAATTGCGTGCTTCATTAATGCAGGAAATTGTAGGGTTGTTAGATAACGACGAGGCAATGGAGAAGTTACAGAAATATATCCGTCGGTTAAAGAAAGAGATAACTGTAAATGCTCCGGCTGTTCAACCCTATACAATGGTAGAACTGAATGAGCGTATCAATCAGGCAGAAGATGATGTCCGTACCGGGCGTACACTATCAAACGAACAGATGTTTGAGGAGATTGACAATTATCTGAAAGAATTATGCAGATAATCTGGACAGAACAAGCCCGGCAGCAAGTGAAGTCGGCTATGGACTATTGTAAAGCGACGTTCGGGACAAGAATCTTGATCCGTTTTAGTGGACAGTTAAAGGCTGATATCGTTCGATTAGGTAAAAATCCGTTTATGGGACTGGTTGAGCCTTTATTGGAAGGACGAAATAAGGTATATCGTAGTTTAGTTATCCATAAATTGTACAAGTTGGTTTATTATGTGGATGAAGAAACGATTTATATCGCCGATCTATGGGATGTGCGTCGTGATCCGGATAGATTAATAGCTCGTTTACCGTTGTAAAAGAGAATCGTTCAAACATAAATGAGGATGGGACTGAATAAAAAGTCCCATTCCTTACCCTTTTTCCCACTCAATCATCTTCCTCTTTCTCTCGCTTCCCCAATGATATTCTCCGTATTCTCCGGTGGAACGTATGACTCTATGGCACGGTATGAACAAAGAGACCGGATTGGCTCCTACTGCCGAACCGACTGCACGGCAGGCTTTCGGCTTTCCGATATGGTTGGCGATGGTGGAATAGGTGGTGAGTGTTCCGGTGGGAACCTTAAGTAATTCTTCCCAGACCTGTATCTGGAAATCAGTTCCCTTTACATGTAAAGGAACCGGGCCGGAGGTACATTCTTCTTTCCATTCTCCCGTCTCTTCCCGGTAAGTAGCATTGGGGAAGATCGCTTGCAACTCACCAAGTGCTTGCTTGCGGTCGCCGTCGAAGGCTGCATAGCAAATCCCTTTTCCGGTACGGGCAAGCAGCATCTCTCCGAACTCTCCGCTGGTGTAACGGTAGCGGATGAAGAGGTTTCTCCCTCCGTCTTTATATTCTTCCGGAGTCATCCGTTCGATGCAGAACGAGTGGTTGTTTAAATGTGTGTAAGTCATAGCGATATTAATTGATTTCGTTTGCAAAGCTAACATTCTTCTTGAATTATGAATGACGGATTGCGAATTATTACTAAGTTAGCAAGATTGGAAAAGCATCCCGGCAGGAGGCTCGTTACCTTTGCGAAGTAAAACAGAAAAGAATATGCAACAAAGAACTACGACAAGAGAAGAGTATCTGAAACGGGTGAACCTGGTGGTCGAGTATATCAATAATCACTTAGGGGACGAGATTGACCTGAACCGGCTGGCCGAAATGTCGCATTTATCCCCGTATCATTTTCATCGGGTGATGAGTGCGTTCCTGGGGGAGCCGTTAGGGGCGTTCATTGTGCGGAAACGGATTGAGACTGCAGCTCATCTGCTTCGCTACACGGATATGTCCATTGGTGATATCGCTTACCGGATCGGATACGGTGCACCCTCCTCCCTGTCGAAAGCATTCAGGCAGTTCTATTCTATTTCACCTAACGAATACAGAAACAATAAAGAGTACACGATTATGAGACCAGAAAAGATATGGCCCGACTTGCAGTTGGAGGCCGAAGTGAAGGAAATCCCTGCCCGCGATGTTATCTATATCCGCCTGATGGGAAACTACCAGTTGAATGACTACGGTGGAACGTGGATGAGGCTTTATGCCTTTGCCCGCGAACAGAACCTGCCGGTGAACGACCCTTGTCCGCTTTGCATCTATCACGATGACCCGAAGGTGACTTCCGAAGAGAAGCTCCGCACGGATGTCTGTATGGTGATGCCCGAAGCCATTCAGCCGAAGGGAGAAGTCGGAGCGAAACAGATTCCGGCAGGACGTTATGCAACCTTCATTTATAAAGGCCCGTACGACAAACTCCAAGCCGTCTACGATACCATCTATGCCCGTAAGTTGCCGGAGATGGGTTGTACCCTGCGTGACGAGCCGAGCTACGAACGCTACCTGAACGATCCGTGCACGACGGAGCCGGAAGATTTGCTGACGGAAATCTGCATTCCGATACAGTAGCCCTGTTAATCTTTCTTGATTATCCCAGAATCGCTGAGCCTTTTGCCGGGTTGGTTGTTTACATAGCATCTTTATTTAAACGCAGACGATTATGAAAACGACAAGCAGACATTTTAGCGATAAACTGACAACCGAAGAAAGGGACTTGCTCCCTTCTTCGGATTTTGGCATTCCCGAAACCCGTGAGTTCCCGATGCCCGATGCGGCCCACGTCCGGGCGGCAGAAGCCTATTTCCGCTACGCCTCCGAAACGGACAAGCCTCTCCTGGCTTACCGGATTCTATTAAAAGCACAGGAGTATGGCGTAGAGGTTAAAAGTCCGACGGTCCTCGAATGGGCGGAGAAATATAAACCGTAATAATTCTGCCGCCGGAGGGATATTGTTCCCGGAAAAGTTTTACATTTGCCTTGTGAACTATCTAAAGATGGTCATGGGAATTAATAATATAGAAGATATAAATGCACTGATAGCACGAAAAGAAAGTGACTGTGTGGAGTTCAAAGAAACTACCGGGCAGTTGGATCGTGGTATGGAGACTTTGTGTGCTTTTCTTAATGGTACAGGAGGTGTCGTACTGTTTGGTGTAACAGATAAAGGCCGGATTATAGGTCAGGAGGTGCAAGACTGTACTAAGCGTACGTTGGCTGATGCCGTTAATCGCCTGGAGCCGTTGACTATGGTTCAGATATCTTATATTCCTATTCCTGATAGTAATAAATATATTGTAGCTTTGTCTGTTGATGATATGAGGTTGGAAAGGCCTTTCACTTATAAAGGCCGTGCTTATCATAGAGTGGAAAGCGTGACAGCAACCATGTCACAGTCCACTTATAATCAACTGCTGCTGCAACGCGATGGTTCCCGATTTCGTTGGGAAACATTCGGCAATAATAGTTTGCTATTATCTGATCTCGATAAAGACGAAATTGTTAAAACTATTCGTTTGGGTATAGAATGTGGCCGTCTGCCCGAAACTATAGGTGAGGATTTGGCTGTCGCTCTCGAAAAGTTTGGGTTGATGAGTCACGGGATACTTAACAATGCTGCCGGGGTTTTGTTTGCTAATAGAGAACTTATAGATTACCCTCAATGCCTTATCCGTTTGGCCCGTTTTAGAGGTGTAGATAAGTTAGTTTTTATAGACAATCAACGTGTGCAAGGACACTTGTTTAAGTTGTTGGATGCAGCTATGACTTTTGTATTTAAGCATTTATCCCTTTCCGGTTCTATAGAAGGACTGGAGCGGGAGGAACAATTGACCATTCCTTATAAGGCGATCAGGGAAAGTATCATTAATGCACTCTGCCATCGTCAATATCGTACAGTAGGAGGGTCGGTTGGCATTGCAATTTATGATGATCGTGTGGAAATAGAAAATTCAGGTTCTTTTCCACATGATTGGAATATGGAGAAAATGAAATCGGAACATCGTTCGGAACCTACAAACCCTCTTATTGCCAGTGTGCTCTATAAGCGTAGACTCCTTGAAAGCTGGGGACGTGGTATTGGACTCATTCTGGATGAATGCCAAAAGGCAAAGCTTCCCGAACCTGAATTTAAAGTAGAAGGTGGTTTTGTTATAGTCACTTTTCGTTACAGCATAAATTCATCTTTGAAGACCGACCAAGTAACCGACCAAGTAACCGACCAAGTAACCGACCAAGTAATGGCACTGATAAATGTTCTTAATAACAAGTGCCTGTCGGTAAGAGAAATAATGGGAATATTGTCTTTGACTCATCGCCCTACATTCAGGGATAATTATTTACATCCCGCAATGAATTCAGGATTGATTTTGCCGCAATACCCCAATCAACCCAATCATCCAAAACAGAAGTATTGTCTTACGAAAAAGGGCAAGTCGTTAATTGAATTGTAAATAATTAAAGGAATCTTACAAGATGAAACACCAACTCTGTATATAGCGTTTCCACACTGACATAACAGGCAAAGATACTTCCTGCCTGTTTGCACGCTATCCTATACATATACAGGGTACGAATTTCTATGCAATTATATTTATTCATTAGTCGGGATGCCTTCCCTTGCGGAGGTGTGTCCGGACGCATCCTTTAAGTTGAATTATGAACTTTTCTTATAAACAAATCTGGCTCATCAACTATCCGGTGATGATGAGCCTGCTGATGGAACAATTGATTAACATGACAGACGCCGTGTGTCTGGGACGGGTAGGCAAGGTTGAGTTAGGAGCTTCGGCTTTGGCGTGTATGTATTATCTGGCGATTTATATGCTGGGCTTTGGCTTTGGGTTGGGCATACAGGTACTTGTCGCACGGAAGAATGGCGAGGGACGGCTGTCTGAAACGGGCGAAGTGTTCTGGCAGGGACAGTATTTCCTGCTGGCGCTGGCATTGGCGTTATGCCTGCTGTCCGAATTTCTTTCTCCTTTCCTGCTTCGCCGGATGATTGCATCCGATGCTGTCTGGCAGGCGGTTGTCGATTATGTCCGGTGGCGTAACTACGGGCTGTTCTTTGCATTCCCGGTATTGGCGTTCCGTTCTTTCTTTGTCGGGATTACGAAGACGAAAGTGTTGATTGTGAACTCGGTGTTGATGGTACTGGTGAATGTGGCGCTCAACTATATCCTGATCTTCGGTCGTTTCGGGTTTCCGGCATTGGGGATTTCGGGGGCGGCGATCGCCTCTTCGCTGGCGGAGGGATTCTCGCTGTTGTTCTTTAGTGTGTATGTCTGGAAGAAGGTGGACTGGAAGCGGTTCGGTCTGAAGCCTGTGTTTCGTTTCGCCCTCTTGCGGCAGTTGTCCCGTTTGTCGGTGTGGACGATGGTGCGCTCTTTTGTTTGCGTGATTCCCTGGTTCTATTTCTTTGTGGTCATCGAACATTTGGGGGAGAGCCAGTTGGCGATTGCCAACATCATCCGGAATGTCTTTACCATATTCTTTGTTATCATGAACTCGTTTGCGACGACGACAAGTGCATTGGTCAGTAACCTGATCGGGGCCGGAGAACGGGGGCGAGTGATGTTGCTCTGCCGGAAAGTGATGTGGTTGAGCTATGGGATCGGGACGCCGTTTGTGTTGCTGGCTCTGCTCTTTCCTACTGTTGTATTGGGTATTTATACGAACGAGGCGTCTTTGGTTGACGGGGCTTTTTGGCCTTATCTGGTGATGTTGACGAATTACTTCCTGGCGATTCCCGGTTATATTTACTGCAATGCGGTGATCGGAACGGGGCATACCCGGACGGCTTTTGCTTTCCAGTTGGTTACGATTGCCGGCTATGTCGGGTATCTGTTGCTGTTGTCCGGCTTTCCGGGGATGCCGTTGGCGGTTTACTGGACTGCGGACCATGTGCATGTGTTATTGCTCTTTATCCTTTCTTATTCATATATAAGAAAGGAGTATAAACAATTCAATCTGAGTCCGGTTCTATATAAAGAAGATAATTAAAATGAACTTTTTATGGAATATCGGATAGAGAAAGACACGATGGGGGAGGTAAAAGTCCCCATCGATGCCTATTATGGCGCGCAGACACAGCGCAGTGTGGACAATTTCAAGATTGCCCGGGATATTAACCGCATGCCGATCGAGGTGATACGCGGGTTCGCTTACCTGAAGAAGGCGGCGGCTCTGGCAAACAAGGACGCGGGCGTTTTATCGGCTGAGAAGTGCGAACTGATCGGGCGTGTCTGCGACGAGATATTGGCGGGCAAGCTCGACGACCAGTTCCCGTTGGTTGTCTGGCAGACCGGTAGCGGCACGCAGACCAATATGAACGTGAACGAGGTGATTGCCAACCGGGCCCATGTCCTGAACGGCGGCAAACTGACGGATAAGGAAAAGGTGCTGCTTCCCAATGACGATGTGAACAAGTCGCAGTCTTCGAACGATACGTTTCCGACGGCTATGCATATCGCTGCTTATATCATGGTGAAAGAGGTTACCCTTCCCGGCCTGGAGAAACTGCTCAAGACGCTCAGGAAGAAAAGTCGCGACTTTATGCCTGTCGTCAAGATCGGACGTACGCACTTTATGGATGCGACCCCGCTGACATTGGGGCAGGAGTTCAGTGGTTACGCCTCCCAGCTGGAGCATGGCATACGGGCGATTAAAAACGCTCTCCCGCATTTGGCGGAACTGGCGATCGGAGGGACGGCAGTCGGAACGGGTATCAATACGCCTCCTGACTTTGACGAATGCGTGTCGAAACGGGTTTCGGAGATGACGGGACAACCGTTTGTGAAGGCGCCGAATAAGTTCGAGGCGCTTGCTTCGCACGACGCGATCGTGGAGGTGCATGGTGCCTTGAAGCAGGTTGCTGTCAGCCTGATGAAGATTGCGAATGACATCCGTATGTTGAGTTCGGGACCGCGTGCCGGTATTGGTGAAATTCATCTGCCGGAGAACGAGCCGGGCTCTTCCATTATGCCGGGAAAAGTGAACCCTACGCAGTGCGAGGCCTTGACGATGATTGCCGCCCAGGTGATGGGAAACGATGTGGCAATCTCGGTCAGTGGCGCGAGCGGGCAGTTCGAACTAAATGTGTTCAAGCCGATGATTATTTATAACTTCCTGCACAGTGCCCGGCTGATAGGTGAAGGCTGTATCAGCTTTAACGACCGTTGTGCCGTCGGTATCGAACCGGTGAAGGAGAACATAAAGAAGCATCTCGACGATTCGCTGATGCTGGTCACCGCCCTGAACCCGAAGATCGGTTATTACAAAGCCGCCTCCATTGCCCAGAAAGCCTTCAAGGAGAATAAAACCTTGAAACAGGCTGCTGTCGAGTCGGGGCTGCTGACGGCCGAAGAGTTTGACGAATGGGTGGATCCGTCGAAGATGGTTGGTCGGTTGGATACATTCCCGGAATGATATAAATGCTGATTTATCGGTGCGTTTGCTCGTATTTACCGGACGCAGACGGGCGCAGATTACGCAGAGGAACGCAGACTTATTTTCTTTTAAAACAATAAATGATCT
>QWCH01001514.1_pt1 | contig 37741 bp, 64 predicted proteins | sample 1972671 | NCBI WGS metagenome assembly QWCH01 (sample SAMN09866713, study PRJNA288562) | Human gut metagenome isolate term3_stool, whole genome shotgun sequencing... | isolation source: gut | host: Homo sapiens | place: USA: California
CTGGGAGAGCGCCACGTTTGCACCGTGGAGGTCAGCGGTTCGATCCCGCTATGCTCCACCATAATGAAATTAACGTTGAACTATCAACGTTTTTATTTTGCTCACGTAACATTTACGTAATACTTTTTCTCCTTTCTCATTATTTTAACATTTTTTTAAAGATTGTCTAACAAATCAACAATCTCGTTTTGTATAGTAGGGAATAAGTGCATATAAGTTTCTTGCATTACTTTTATACTATGTCCCATTCTATTAGATAACATCAAGAAAAACTTAGTTGTATCGGTTTGGCCAGACTTTACATATTCATTAATTAATAATGACACATGGCTGTGCCTAAATTCATGTATTGTTATTTCTTTTACACCACTTAATTGAAAATAGTGGTGTTTTTTATTATCTATGGTTGTTTGTGGCATAAATCTAGTACATCCAAATACAAACCACGATTCTTTAAAATCCGAATATTGTTCACAATAATCTTTATACAAAAGTAATTGTTCTCTTAGTGTTTTACTTATTTTAATTTTTCTATTGACATAGTTTTTAGTTGAAGTGATTTTATATGATTCTCTGGTTTTAACGGATAGTGTTTTATTAACAATTATTTCATTACTGTTAAAATTAATATCATTCCATGTTAAAGCCTGTATTTCACCTTTCCTCATACCAGTGTAATATAAAAATATAAAAAATGTTTTCCAAGTAATATCTTCAATACATGAAATAAATTTGGTGAAATCATCATGTGTTATATACCTAAGTTTATCTTCATCACTTACTACTTCATCATTAACACGTTCAAACCTACCACTTAACTGTACTACATTTGATTCTAGATTGTAATTTCTAATGGCATAATCGAATATTTCTTTAAGTATTACATAAAGTTTATTCAAATATGCCAATTTATATCCCTTTTTTCGGGTTTCTTCTTTCCAATAATTGATTATCTGAATATTTATATTATTTATATAAAAGCCACTAAAATAAGGCTCTATATTCTTTTTAAAGGCATATTCATACGAATATATTGTTGATTCTTTTCTAGAACTATACATATATTTAAAATAGTCTAAAGAAACCACATCAAACTTTACTAGAGCAGGATTATCTCTTTTTGTTATAAACAATAACTCTTCTTTCTCAGCTTCTTTCTTTGAAAAAAACATTTTTGACTTATATTGTTTTTTATTTCCTTGAATATTTGTATAATAGCAAGTAAAATACCAATGCCTGTTATCTTTAGTCCATTTTGATTTATTTTTTTCATTATATACTGCCATTTTATCAACTCCAATCTTTACTTTTTTTTCTAATTAGTGTAAAATTAGGGCATAGAAAAAAGAATGTCTTGTCAGGGACTATTTTATTTTTTCTATACTATGACTTCGTGTTGGCGCACGAGGTCTTTTTTTAATTATTTAATATTTTTTGTTTCTCTTTTTCAAATTCCTCTTGATTTATAATGTTTTCATCTAATAATTTTTTTAGTTTTGATAATTTATCATATTTATCATCTTGTTGTATAAAAGTTGTAGATTGATTATTATTTTTTCTGGAATTATATTCTTCAATATAGTTTTTTATATATTCAGCGTTTTCATTCATTATAGCATTTTGTTTTTTGCCATAATTATCAAAATATACTATATTTTCATCTTTATCACCCTTAACAACTCCGCTTTTTCTTTCCTCATGTCCTGATACAAGGAATTGAATATAACCTCTTGAAAAACCAACTTTTTTTAGTTGAACTGATGTAATTTGGTTTATTAGAATTGTTTTTTCTCCGGTAAATCCATGACTAAACTTTGCGATAATTCCAGGTCTAGAAATTGTTAGTCGATTATCATTTAATGTTATTTCTACTTTCCCTTGCTCCATTGACTTAAATTTGAATAATTTGTTATTCAAGTTTTGATTTAAATAAATTTGCTCTAATTCTAATATTTGTGCACCACAATGAGAACAAAATTTTTGATTATTTTTTATTTCATTTCCACATTTTTTACAATACATAATAACAGCTCCTTTCATATATCTTTTATATATCAAAATACCTGTACTAGCATATTTCAATCAAAATTAAATTTATTGAGATATAAATCAACCTCATGTTCATATTTATCTACATTATTATCTATAACATTATATTTATAAGTGTGATTTAATTCTAAATGACTTAATTCATGTAGAAAAGCTTTTTTTCTTGCTTCTTCTCCTAGATTGTCATTTATTATAATTATATTAATATCGTTTTTACGTACTATTAAACCGTTTATTTCATTAGGTAACTTTTTAAATAATAGAGTAGCATTATTATAATGAAGGAAATCATCTTGTGTAACATCATCATTTATTAAGTTCTTAATATTCATAACGCGCCCTCTTTCAATATTTGTCGATTTTTGTCGAATACCAATAATTGGAAAAAAATGGTAATTTGTGATATAATACTAATGAGATTTGTTCTTAGCGGGGCATTTCTCTTTTTTTACATTTATATTCACAATTACAATCACCTTGTTTTTATAAGTGAAAATTAATTTATCAATATCAGATTCTATGTTTAAATAGAATTTTTTCATATATTCTTCCTCCTTATTCTTTTTTATTTATTGAATAAAGAAGACTAGCTTGTATCGTTCATTTTTCCTCCTAAAATTTAAAATATCCGATACTGCTAGATATTTTTATATTTTACTGATCAGAGTTTTCATCATCAATCATATTTAAAACCGATTCAACTGCATTAGCAATTATTTTCTGCTTCTCTATAGGTAAGTTTTTAACTGAGTCTATTTTATCTTTTTTTGAATACAAAACGTTATCAAGAGCACTTAAATCATTAAGTTGTTCTCTTCTTATTTCATTTATATTATGCGTGTTTGTTAAATCTTTCCCGGTTAAATCTGCCACAGATACATTTAATGCTAATGATAAATCATATATATTGTCTAACGACGGAGAAATTTCCTCACTTTCCCATCTAGCTATAGTGGTTTGATTTACATCGGATAATTCAGCGAGCTTATTTTGAGAAAGCTTTTTTTGTTCTCTTAGATACTTTAAATTTTTACTAAATATACTCATGTTTCTTTCTCCTTCCATATTAATAATAGCATATAATCATTAAATAAACAATAATTTTTCTGCTTTTTTGCATTTTTGATATTGACTTCTGCAAAAAAGCATGATAGCATGGTTATTGTAAGGAGGTAGAAAATGAAAGATAATTTTAAAGATTATGTATCTGCCGAGTTAAGAAGCTTGAGAGCAGAACATAATTATAAACAAAAAGATGTAGCAAACAAAGCAAACGTCGATGTAATGACAATAGTTAGATATGAAAATAATTCTACATCTATGCAATTAGATATGATAGAGAAAATATTGTCTGTATACAATGTTAATTTAGAAAATTTTTTTAAAATCATATCTGCAAAAATGCAGAATAAATAATACCTAAAAAGTAAAAAATACTCTAACATCTAGTGAGTATCAAAAAAAGAAGTATTTCTACTTCTTATCAATATTAGATTTATAAATGTTATTAATGTTTACATTGATGCTAATTGTTGGGACAAAGAGCATTTCCAATATCTTAAGTAAAATTTTCCTATTTATATCACCTCACTTTCTAAAACGATTATAAATAGGAATTTAAAAAATAGCAATTTTGATACTCATTAGATGTTAGAGGGGAAGGAAGTTAAGTATGAAAAAAAATGTCCCTGACAAGACAAATGAAGAAATACTAAATCAATTTTATATATCAGCTTATGATTTGCAAAAACTCATTCCTGGAATAACATATGCGACAGCAATAAAATACATAAAAGAAATAAGAGAAGAAATGGAACAAAAGAATATGTTTCGGCCAGAAAGTAAAACATTATTAGCTTTAACTAAATTGGTTAGAAAGAAGTTTGGATTTTAATAAGGAGAAAAAATGAAAAACATAATTGATTACTTCTTTGATGAAGAAGAAAAAGAACTAATAAACAAATATATACTATTTGCTGTATTAACTGTAGTAGCTTTGATATTCAACATTTCAGCAATTATTACATTATAGAAAGGAGAAAAAATGAAAAAAGGACAAAAAAAAGACTTAATAGCCACCACGCAAATTAAGCCCTTGTTAATTAAATTAACGGGTACATTATATCATGATATTGCTAATAAGTCAAATTCAGAGGTGTTCATATGTTAGAAGAACAGATATATAGTTATCTATTAAACAATCATTTAGGGAGAGAAAACTTGATAAAAAATAAAGATTTAAGAGTAAAATTTCACGTAAATAGTGATAAAAGTTTGCGAAAAATTATTCAAAATATAAGAGAAAGCGAACAATTTTCACAAATAATTGGTTCAGTTTCTGGTAAAAATGGTGGATTTTATATTTGCAAAAGTGAAGAAGAAATTAAAGAAACGATTAATAATTTTAAGCACAGGGCAAATCAAATGCTAAAAATGACTTACATCTTAAATTGGAAAAAGGAAAGACTTGAATAGAATATGAAAACAAAAAAAGATAGAAATAAATTTTACTTTATGCGAAGTTTCTATGAGGCTGTTGAAACCCTTACAAATAAAGATAAACCTAGGATGTATGAGGCAATTATAAAGTACTCTTTTGAGGATAATTATGAGCCTAATTTTAAGGGTACGTTGGCTACTGTTTGGCTATTAATAAAACCAATTTTAGATAACAGCTTTAAACAATATAAAAATGGTAGCCAAAATAATACCAATCATTAGGCTGGCTCTAATTTGGCTGTGAGCCAATAAAAAAGCCAGGGTCATCTAGGATAAGGAATAAGGAAATAGGAAGAGGAATATGGATAAGGAAGTGGAGTGTGGAGTTAAGCTTCGATTAAGTACATTTAATACATATTGGCAAATATTAAAACGGAACTATAAGGACACACAACACGATGATATCGATTTTAAAGTTTATTATTCAATTTTAAAGGATTATCGCGAAAAAGATTTTATTAATGCCACCAAAATGGTTTTGAAATATCAACAGTTTTTTCCAAGAATAGATGAAATAGTGAAATATTTACCAGATGAAAATTTACCAAAATGGTTTTTTGAGAAAAATGAAAGTTTAGAAATGGAGGATCAAGAAAAGCAAGAAATAAATAACTTGTTAAAAGAGATGATATGAAATCAATAAATTTAAAATCAAATGAACTAAATAAGTTAGTACGAATATTAGATAATTATGAAGAATATGTAACAAATGATGTCGAAAAAACAAACGAATATAAAAATCTTATTTTAAACGACATACATATAATTCGTAGCAGAATATCTGGAATAAAAATTAATAACAATGATGTTGTTGTAACAAAAAATTTAGATGTATCAGTATTCGGAATAGACTTTTAAAACAATTAATAGAAAGGATTTGAGCAATGGATACGAGAGATTTGAGTAGTTATTACCCAGGATATGATGATTATTGTGAAGATTTAGAAAATAGGGCTAAAGTGCCATATTCTGATTATGAAAAATTAGAAACAAAGATAACGGGATATAACGGTTTACTTGATGATATAAAGTCAATATTTTCTGAAGAAACTACAGCATCAAACCAAATCGAAATGTTAAAAGAATTAATAAATGATTTTGAGGAGGAATCGAAGAATGTTTAAAAAAAAGAATACCATTAAGCAAAAAAATACGCTTGAGTTAAAGTATGAGGCATCACTAGAAGATGCAATAAAAATAAAGGATAAATTAATAAAATTACAAAATAAGATTATAGCACTACAGGAAGATAACAATATTTATCAAAAAGAATTGATAGAAAAATATCGTCAGGATATAGAAAAAATCAAAATGAAATATAAGAAGGGAAATATATAATGAAGGGTTATAAAGCAACTAATAAAGAAATGAGATGTAGAAATTTTAGCTATGAAATCGGGAAAAAATTGTTAGAAAATACATACTACGCGCTCCACAATGGTGAGTTTGTTAGAATTGGAGGAAATGAATAAATGAAAGATATCCAAGATGCAGAAGTATTAGAAGAAAAAACACTAATAAAGCCAGAATTTAAGGAAGAAATTAATGCTGAAATAATAGGAACAGCAAAAATAGAAGATAACATCAAAAAGGTAAAAGAATATGCAATTAAAGTGAAAGAATATTATACAGGCGTAGTTTTTACTGCTGTAACAAAAGAGGATGCAGTAAAGGAAAAGGCCGATATAAACAAATTTAAAAAGCAAGTAGAAGATTTTAGAAAACAAATTGTTTCTAAATATAACGAACCAATAAAATTATTTGAAGACACAGCAAAAGAAACTGAGAAACTACTAAAAGAAACTTATAATCTGATCAACGTACAAGTAAAAGCATTTGATGATGAACAATTAGAAAAAGTAAGAGAAAAAATTGAATCATATTTCAATGAATATGCTCAAAGTAAGAATATTGATTTTGTTAATTTCAGTCAGATGAACATATCGGTAACAAAAGGCTTATTAACATCTACAGGTAATTTAACTAAGAAAGTTCAAGATCAAATAAATGAATTTGTTGATAGATGCGCTAAAGATGTAGATTTGATTAACACATTAGAGCATAAAGAAGAAATTTTAATTGAGTATAAAAAGAATCTTAAGTCAGCTGAATCAATAGCCTTAGTCATGGACAGATATAAACAACTAGAAGAGATGAAGCAAGAAAAAGAGTCAGCAAAAGAACAGGTAATAAACGATGAAGAGATGTTAAAGAAAATAGATAGCTTATCTGCTCCTAAAGTACAAAGGCAAGATGAAATAGTATTATTAGCGTTTGAATTTATTGGACCAAAAGAATCGGCAAAAATTGTTGCTAATACTTTAAAAAGTATCGAAGGAAAATATAGACAATTAAGGAAAGTAGAGGATCACTATGAATAATAAAGAACAATTACAAAAAAACTTAGCAGTAACATATGAAGTTGATGGACAACAAATTAAATTAACACCACAGATAGTACAAGATTACATTGTAGGTACTGGTGCACAAATTACAATTCCAGAATTTAAAATGTTTACCGAATTATGTAAGGTAAGGGGCTTAAATCCATTTTTGAGAGAGGCATACTGCATTAAATATTCAAATAAGACACCTGCAACAATAGTTGTAGGAAAAGATGCAATTTTAAAAAGAGCAGTATTAAATCCTAAATATAATGGTATGAAATCTGGAATTATTGTAACTAATGAAAATGGTGAAGAGAAGAAGAGAACAGGTACATTTAAACTTCCAACAGAAACATTAGTTGGCGGTTGGGCTGAAGTTTTTAGAAAAGACTGGGAAAATTCGATTGAGGCTAGTGTTTCATTAGAAGAAGCAATTCAAAGAAAATCTGATGGAGAACCAAACTCTAACTGGACTAAACAACCAGCTACAATGATTGAAAAAGTAGCAAAAGTAAGAGCCTTAAGAGAAGCTTTTGTAGAAGATCTTGGAGGAATGTATGAAGCTGATGAAATGAATGTTGATTTACCAGAAATAAGAGATGAAGACAAGGTAATATTACAAGGTGATCAAAACATTCCAGAAGCTGAAATAAAAGATGATTCCAACATAAAGCAAGTTGATATAAATGAACTATAAGATATTAAATAGTGGTTCAGATGGAAATTGCACACTAATAAATGACATTATAGCAATCGACATGGGAGTTAGTTATAAGCTACTAACTCCACATGTTGAAAAATTGAAACTGGTTCTCTTGACACACGTTCATTCAGACCACTTTAATAAAGCCACAATCCGAAGATTAGCAAAAGATAGACCAACTTTAAGATTTGGGTGTTGTAAATGGCTAGTACAAGAATTAATTGATTGTGGTGTAGATAAAAGAAATATTGATGTTTATATTCTAAATAAGCAAGCTGTTTATAATAATAATTTAAAGGTTAAACCAGTAAAGCTTTATCATGATGTGCCACAATGTGGTTACAAAATAGAAGTTGCTCAATACAAGGTGTTTTATGCAACCGATACAAGAACTTTAGAGGGTATAAAAGCCATTAATTATGATTATTACTTTGTAGAAGCTAATTATGTAAACGATGATGAGTTACACAATAGAGCATACAACGATTATTATGAAAACAGAGTCAAAAATACACATTTAAGTCAAGAACAAGCAACAGAATGGTTATTAGAAAATATGGGATTAAATTCGGTTTATAAATTTATGCATCGACATAAGGAGAAAAATAATGGAAAGAAAGTTATCTGAAAACGAGAAACAATCAACAGAAATGTGTGAACATGCATGTGAAATATTGAGAAGAAAAAACATACCACATAAAGTTTGCAAAAAAACTATAGGACACATTAATTTGTTAGGATATGTGCGAGGAAAAACAAAATTAAAACCAATAATGAGCTTTTGGGCAAGAACAGGTAAATATGTGTTTTTAATAGAACCAAAGGGATTAATAAAAAGTAGAGATAGCCGTGGTTTAAATAATTGTATTCTATCATATGAAAATTTCATCAAATTAGAAAATGAAGAGTTGGAGATAATTTAATGTTAGAACAATTAAAGCAAGATATTGAGCAATATCAGGGGGCTATGGAAGACTTTTATAGTCTTATTCCAGAAGATATAGAAAGCGCATATCAATTGGCTATGGTATTTATGCAACTTGCTAATAGATGGGCAGAAATTCAACTAAATGCTAATAAATATTGTACTGACTTAGGGGTTACAAGAACAGCATTTAAAGACTATGCATATCAGAAATATAGATTATCATCAAAAGCACATGAATTTTGTAGAGTTGTTTGGAGACAAGGTAAAGAGGAATTTAAAAACAGTTTTAATAAAGAAATATAGGAGGAATAAAAATGTTTAATAGAAATGAAGAAAGAAAGGTTAAAGAATTTAAAGGAACAACAATATATTTAACGAAATATGATGATTTAAGTATAGAAGAATATCTAGATAGAATTGTAAGAAGTGTTGAAAGATATGAAAAACAAACGGGAACAATGCCAAAAAAATTAAAGTTGGGTTATAGCAACTACGAAAGAATCTTAAAACATAATAAAAATTTAATTGAAAAGAAGAATGATAAGTATTATACATTCGGAGTTGAAATTGAAATTTAATCTAAAGGTGAAAATATGAAAATTTTAATTATATACGCAATAGTAATAACAGTACTATATATCAGGAAAAATGAATCTAACAAAACTAACTATAGTAATTATCAAAATTGTCTAAGAGCCTTGGCTGAAAATGATCCAGAATTAAAGAAGTATATTGAAAATAAATAGGAGAAATAAGAATAATGGATAAAGAAATTAGATTAGGAAGATTTGACAAATGGGGTTATAAAAATAGTTTTTCAAAGGGCGAATTAGCCAGAGAACTTACATATATGAATAGAGATTATGACAAATTAGAACAACAAGTCAAAAAGCAAAAAGAAATTATTGATAAAATATTCAGCAGAATAACACTTTGGAAAATGGAAGATATAACTATGGAAACCGCTAAAGTTTTAGATGATTTATTATCAATGTTCAAAGAGGTATCAAAATGAAAATAGAAGATTATAACGAATATTATATACAAGGATCAGACCATTATTTAATATCTAAAGATGTATTTATGGAACTATTTAATGAAATGATTAATTGGAAAGAAGAAAGTAAAAAGCAAAAAGAAGTTATTGATAGAATACTCAATGAAACAAAAGAAACAAGAAATATATTAAATAATAATCGAGATGACAATATGTTATCAAAAAGTTGTTTATTATCTTATTTAGAAATTGTTGAAGATTTATTAAAAGAGGTGTCAGAATGAACGAGAAATGTAAGTATTGTGATTATGTTTCTAAATGTTTAAGAATATGTGAATACAATAGTATTCTATGTAAAATACAAAGAAGTTTCCCAAAAGTAGTAGATAAATCTTATGAACAATTACAGCAAGAGAACAAACAACTAAAGGATAATTGGGATAAGTTAAGAGAGCTTATTTTAGAGGAAGGCTTTGAAATAAACACAAGAGAATACGGTTCTCTTGATGTTATAGATAAAAATGTAATACTTGAAAAAATGCAAGAACTAGAGCAAGGAAGGGATAATCAATGATAGAAATAAGTGGCTGTATATTGTTAATTATAATAGGCATTTCTTTTGTATGTATGACAATTGATGAATTAAGAACTAATTATGAATTAAGAAAAAGTTTAGAACAAGGAAGTGATAGTAATGAATAAAGAAAAATTTATAAAAATGTTAGAACAAGCCAAAGAAGATGAATATGGAAGATTATATGTTTTAGGAGAATATAACAACAAAATTTATTTTGGGACTATAACAACTATTTGTGAAGATATATTTAAAGACGATGATAGTGCCGAAATATATGATAGACATTTTTGGAATGATGATACTTTAGAATGTTATGTGATATCAACTAAACATGATGAAGATATTGAGTATAAAGAACCTGAACGTATAGAAGAATTAGATGATAAATATTGTTATCCAAATGATATATTACAAAAGAAAATAAATGAATTAGTTAGAATTTCAAATAAATATGCAAGATTATTAGAAAAAGTAGAGAGTGATGAATAAATGGTTGATAAAGAATTAGATAATTATATGAAAACAGTTAATCCTAATTTTGATTCACATATTGAAAAAGGAACAATTGAAATGAGTAATGAATATTACAATTTATTAGAAGAAAAAATGGCTAGACTTATTAATGAAAATCAAGAATTAAAGAAACATTTAAAAGTGCCAAAAGCTTGTAATTTAAAAGCATTGGAAGATTATAAAAGTTATTACGAAGATACTACAAGAGAAAAAATATTAGAAGATACTTATATAGAATATTGTGCTTATGTGAATTTAGCACATAGATATAGTAAATTGGAAAAACAACTTGAACAATACCAAGAAGAAGTATGTATTTTAGATATGAGAACAGACGAAAATATAAAATATAAAAATCAACAAAAAGAGTTTATAAAATATTTAGAAGATGAAAAAGATAGATTAGCAAGAGAATGTAGTAATATTTATGAGGACAGTTTAGGGCATACACGATTAGTGAATGCAGATAAATTTGATGAAGTAAATGACATTTTACAAAAATACAAAGAAATAATAGGAGATGTTAAGAATGAAAATTAAAATGATAGACTTATTTAAATTAATGTTAGAAAGAAAAGCACCCAAAAAAATTAGAGTTTTAGGAGTTGATATGACATTTATCGAAACAGCAGAATGGGGAGATTATAAGGCTGATGACTGTTGTAGATTATCTGATTTTAGATTAATAGGCTGTTTAAACGACTATGTAGAAATAATCGAAGAGCCAAAGAAGATAGAAAAAATAAAATCTAATGGAGATGAATTTTATTGTGATTATACAGACACTTGGATTAGTAAAGATAAAACTGATGCATACTGTGAATATTTAATGAATAAAACAAATGAACTAATAGATGAAATTAATAATTTAAAGGAGAATGATTAAAATATGAAAAAATATAAAATAGAAAATTGCGGTTGCGATGATAATGTTTATTTTGATATGGAATTAACCGAAGAAGAATTAAAATTAGTTATAAAGTTATTTGAAGAAAATAATAAACGTGCAAGTTATGGTTGCACTCCACACTTATATATTTATGAATATGATGAAAATAAAGGAGAGTGTAGTTGGGAATATACAGAAGACTTATGTTTAAATCGTGATTATGAAGAGTTACATAAGAAGGGTTAAAATATGAAAAGTGCTAGAGAGTTATTTGAAGAATTAGGATATAAATTAATTCTACAAGATAATCATGATATTAGATATTTACGTGAAGATAGTTATACAGATGAAATAGAAATTTATGCAGAAGAACGTATACTATTTTGCATACATGATGAGATTGGTTTGTATCCTAATAATTCAATTATATTAGAACGTTTAGAAAAGAATGATTTTTCAGATAAATGGTACAATACAGAATTTGTAGTAACAACAGAATTATTACAAGCAATAAACCAACAGGTAAATGAATTAGGTTGGAAATAGAAAGGACTGATAAAAATGGAATTATGGGTGCGTTCTCAAGATAAAAATAAATTAGTACCAATTAATGATGAATTATATATTCCAAATTCAAGAACTGGGGAAGATTTTGGAATATTTTATAAAGATAAAATGCTAGGATATTATAAAACAAAAGAAAGAGCCATTGAAGTTTTAGATGAAATAAATAAATTGCTAATTCCTAAACCAATTATAAGCACTTATAACGTGGAACAAACAGAATTATTAAATGGTACAGTGTTTATAAAACCCATGTTAGACGATATAAAGATTGAAAGTTATACATCTTATGTTTATCAAATGCCAGAAAAATAAAGAAAGGGCTGATAATATGCTTAAAATAAAAGATAACGTGGATTTGAAAGAGTTGGAAAAGTATGGTTTTATTGAATATGGTAAAGAATATTCAAGAAAATATAAAAGTGATATTATTACTTGTATTAATAAAGAAACTAGAATAATTGAAGATATAGATACTGAGTATAAATTTATGGAAATGCTTAATTTAGGTGAAAGTACAAGAGTAAATGACTTAATAAAAGCCGATTTAGTTGTAAAGGTGGAGGAATAATGAATAGAGAAATAAAATTTAGAGTATATGATAAAGATTTAAAAAGAATGAGATATTTGAATAGTTTACATGGTTTTATATGTTTTGATGAAAAAGGAAATGGCTATTATTATAATATGCAAACTGGTCTAGGAGAAGGGTTTAGTGATTTAATGCAATACACAGGATTAAAAGATAAAAATGGTGTAGAAGTTTACGAAGGAGATAAAGTTATGCGTGATTATGAATGGACTGAACCTGATGAAATTGGTATTATAACTTGGAATAAAGATACGGCTAGTTTTCAAATAAAAGGTCATATTCCTAGCTCTTCTATGAAACATTTAGATAGAATGAAAGTAATAGGAAATATTTACGAATAATAATAAATTAAGGTTCGGTTGGGAAAGGAAAAAAATGACATTAAAGGAAGTAAATTATGAAGTAGAAAGATTAGAAAATAAGTTGAATAAGTTATTAAGAGATAAAGAGTTATTAGAAACTATAGTAGATCCAAAATCTACGGATTATACAAAAGTTATGGTAGATGGAGGGAAACATTCTAATATACTTGAAATATACATATTAAAACAAGATTTACCTAGATGGCAAGATTTAGACAAAAGAATAAAGCAAACTCAGGAGGAAATAAAAAATAACTTAGATTGGATAGACAATGAATTAAAGATATTAAAAAAATACGACAAAGTAGAACAATTAATAGTTTACTACAAAGAAATAGATGTAAATAATTATACATGGTATCAAATAGCATCTAATGTTCATTATTCTATATCGCAATGTAAAAGATTGTATAGTAAATATAAGAATAGGAGGGATATTTAAATGCGTCGTGAGCAGATATATATACGATTAAGAGAATACAAAAAGATATTGGAAGAAAAGGGGTTCAATGTTATTTATATAGGATTATATGGAAGCCAAAATTATAATGTAGATGATGAGCAAAGTGATATTGATTGCAAGGCAATTATACTACCAAGTTTACATGATATTATTTTTAGAAAAGTAACGAGTACAACTATAGAATTAGAAACTGGAGCAATAGATGTTAAAGATATAATTACTTTTTATAATGTTATTAGAAAGGGAAATTTCAGTTACATTGAAGCGATAGATACAACATATTCGATTGGAGATAAATATATCAAGGAATTATTTAGACAAATAAGACCAAGCTTAAAGAGTATGTTGGGTGCTATGTATGAAAAAAGAAAAGCACTAACACATGAATATCCTAGTAAAGAGTTTGAATTTCAAAAGTGGGGATTTGATCCTAAACAATATCATCATATTATAAGATTGTTTGATATTTTAAGTTATATAAATGTAACGGGAAAACAAATAAGTTATTTGGAATATCAAGGAAGTGCCAGAAAATTTATGATAGATGAAAAAAGAAATAAAAACAATTATACGAAAGAGCAAGTTGAACAATCCAGCGATCATATAATAGGGATAGCAAAATCATTTATTCCAAAAGATTACAAATATGAACCTACTGATTTATCAAAAGATGTAAGTGAATATATAGAAAATAAATTAAAAATTAAAATGATGAATGATAGCAAGTTTACTTTTGCTAGAGAATATAGAACTTTTGATAACGGTGTACCTAAAAGAGATTTAGAAAAATTCCCAATATTGTGGGACTTAAAAGATAAAGATATATCATATATTGTTTATGAAAATATAGAAATATTATAATGAGCCAATATGAGCTGTTTTTTGTGAGATAATAATATTGTGAGAAATTAAAGAGCTGAAATAAGCTCTTTTTTTGGTGGTGTTTATGGAAACTAAAAAAGAGATATTTTGTAGTTATGACTATTTTATGAGACACAACTGTAGAAGTTGTAAACTCGGAAGAAAGTGTGAGGAATATGAAAATAGGATTAAACGAGATAGGGATAATGATAGAAATGGTAGTGCTAATAATAGTACTAAAAAGGAGCAGCAATAAATGAAATTTAGTGTAAACGGAAATCAATGGATTATAAAGGAACTACCTAAAGAAAAAATGGAACTCAGTAATTCTCTAGGTGAAACAAACTATGAAACACAAGAAATACATTTATTAGATGTATGCAAAAGTAAAAGAAACACACTAAAACATGAACTTTGTCATGTATGGTTATGGGAATATGCACATGTTCAGAATGATGATGATAAATTTCACTTTGAACAAGTATGTCAGATTGTTGCTAATAGTAATGATTTTATTAATAGTATTATTGATAAATACTTTAAATAAACTACATCGCAGGGTAGAGCAGTTCGGTAGCTCGTCAGTCTCCTAAGCTGAAGGTCAGAGGTTCAAATCCTTTCCCTGCAACCAAAAGAAATGAAGGTGATATATTTAGGAATTTAAATAAATACATAAATATGTTGTTAATAAAATTGTCTGAAATATATGATATATCACTTATTGAAGTATATAAACCCAGAGATGGGAAAATATTTAAGAACTTTACGGTTAATCTAAAACCAAAGGATGTTGAACATTCATTAAACGAACAATATCATTTTAGTAATAAAAGACAGTTAGTGAGTTGGTTGATGTGTCTAAAATAAAAAAAACTACTAGGACTAAATTAACCGACAAGCAAAAGAAAAAGATTATTGCAGATTATGTTGAAAATAACAATTATTCAGAGACTGCTAGAATGAATAATGTTTCTGAATATACTGTTAGAAAACTCTGTAAGGATGATAACAATAAAGAGCTAAAGCAAAAAATCGAACAAAAAAAACAAGAAAATACTAAGTCAATGCTTGAGATGATAGCTAATACTAATGAGAAAAGACTTAATGCTATTTCAAAGTTAGTTGATGCTATAGATGATAAAGCAGAAAAGGTTGATCAGTTTACCAGCGTTAGAGATTTAGCTAGTGCATATGGAGTAATGATAGATAAGGAATTAAAGTTTGCCGAAATGCAAAAGTTAAATCTAGATAAGAACAAACCACAGGTGTTTTTTCCCGCTAAAGATATAGGAAAAGCATTTGTAGATTTATATAGAGATATAAAAGAGAGAAAGCATGATGATTACTGGATTGAAGGTGGGCGTGGTTCCATTAAGTCTTCATTTTGGAGTGAAGTAGTTCCAGAAGAGTTAGAAAACAATCCTAACTGGTGTGCTATCTGTATCCGTAAAGTTGCTAATACATTAAAAGACTCCGTTTATAGTCAATTAGAGTGGGGAATGGATAAGTTATCAGAAACTTATCCATTTATAAATGAAAATTGGTCTAAAACTAAAAGCCCCTTAGAAATGAAAAACAAGAAAACAGGACAAATGATTTATTTTAGAGGCGCGGATGACCCTGGAAAGATTAAATCGATAAAACCACCAAAGGGAATGTATATCGCATTAATAATATATGAAGAGTTTGACCAAATGGCTGGTATGAATGAGGTTCGTAAGATAGACCAATCTGTTAAACGTGGTGGTAATGAGTACTTAACTTTTAGAATATATAATACACCTAAGTCTAAACGACATTTTGTTAATATAGAAAAGAGATTACCAAATCCTAAAAGATTAGTACATAGAAGTACATATTTAGATGTGCCTGTTGATTGGTTAGGACAACCTTTCTTTGATGATGCAGAACTACTAAAGCAGAATAATCCTACTGCTTATGCTAATGAGTATTTAGGGGAAGAGACTGGCGATGGTGGAAATGTATTTGAAAATGTTGAATTAAGGGAGATAACTGATGAGGAAATAGACAACTTTGATTACTTGTATCAAGGTATGGACTTTGGATGGTATCCTGACCCATTAGCATGGACTAAAATGTGTTATCAACCAAACAAATTAACATTATATATTTTTGATGAATTTGTAGTAAATAAAATGGGCAATGCTAAAGTTTGGAGTCATTTACAACAAGAAAAAAGTGTAAAAAATGATGATTTAATTACTGCTGATAGTGCTGAACCTAAATCAATAGGAGACTTTCAAAGTTATGGGTCTCTTATGAGAGGTGCAAAGAAAGGACCTGATAGTGTGGAATATTCAATGAAATGGTTATCAAGTTTAGCCAAAATAGTTATAGACCCTAAGAGGTGCCCTAAATCAGCAGAAGAGTTTACTACATATGAACATCCACAGGATAAAGATGGTAATTACATTACAGGATATGTTGATGCAGATAATCACTGTATTGATAGCGTTAGATATGCACTAAATCCAATATGGAGAAGAAAAGGAGAATGATGATAGGTTAACTAATTTATGGAATAGAATACTTGCTTTATTTGGAAAGAAACAATTACCAGATGATATGTTAATGCAAGCAAACGATAGTTTTACAGCAATGTATGAAGAAGATAGAAATATCAACTTTACTGTTATATTTGCAAATAAGTTAGCTAATTATACGGTTAGTGACAGCAATATAGACATAGTTGGAGATAATCAAAGAGCTGATTTATTAAGAAAAATAATAAATCAGCTTAAGAAGAAATTAAAAAAAATTATAGCTAGGGAGCTAGGAACTGGTGGCGTACTTGTAGTGCCTTATGTTAACAATAATAAGCTATATTTTAATATTATTTCTCAAAATAGATTGTCTATCAATAAAATGATTGGTGATGATATAGTAGACTGCACAATTTTAGCAGAACATGTTGTAAGAAATAGAAATCATTATTATAGATGGGCTGATTATACTTTAGAAAATGGAAACCTATATATCAGATACAGAGCTACATTAGATGATGATCCAATTGAAATGACTATCATTCCAGAATGGCAAAATATAGAAGATATGTCTATTACTAATGTTGATAGAATGCCATTTATGTATATTAAGAGTCCAACTGATAATAGAAAAGAGATGGATAAGTATGGAGCACCAATTACTTATGGTTGCGAAGAACAAATAGAAAAGATTATCAATGATTTAAAACAAATAGAAAGAGAATATGAGTTAAAAGATGTTTTTGTTGGTGCTGATATCACTATGTTTAAGGGAGAAAATGCCTTACCAACAAATGGACTTTACAAAAAGATAGACTCTGGTGAAGATAACTTTTGGGAAGTGTTTGATCCTGCATTCAGAGATACGTCATTATATAATAAACTAATTAATGATTTTGCATTATTAGAAAAACAAGTTGGGACTTCAAAAGGAATACTTACGGATGCTCAAACTTCAAATGCAACGGCCACAGAAATTAAAAAAATGTTAAAGGAAACATTTGATATAGTTGATGATATTCAAGATGGATTAGAAGATGGACTAGATGATTTCTTATATGCTTGTAATGTATTAGCAAACTATTATAATTTAACACCTCAAGGAGAATATGAATTATCAACTGATTGGTCTTATTCTTTGCTAGAGGATAGTCAACAAGAATTTAGTCAATTAATGCAAGGAGAGTCTAGAGGAGTAATCAAAAAGGCAGAATTAAGACAATTCTTAAAACCTGGTGAAACACTAGAAGAAGCACAAAAAGTTATTGATGAAATAAAATCAGAAAGTCCAAAAACTGAAGACTTATTAGGAGAGTAATATGAAACTAGATATTAAGACTGATAAAAAAGGAATATGTGAATATTTCAAGATAAGTAATCAAAAGGTTGGTGAAGGAAAGTTAGATGGATTAGAATTACATTCAGATGATATCATATTAAATGATTCTAATGATTTAAACATAGAACTGATTATAGATGAAGAATATTATAATTTCATAAAGGAAAAGTCTTGTGAAGTTTGTTCTTATCCAGCCATAATAAAAATAAATAATAATATATATCGTTGTATGTTTTATAATCAAAGTATTTTTGTTGAGCCTAAAATAAAATTACCTAAGAGTATTAGCAAAATAAAAATTATAGATGATTTGAGTTTAGAAGATTATTGTAAAGCGGCTGAACAAAAGAGTTATATGATTACTATAGGTAATAAAAAAGTAAAATATTATGCAAGTTGTACTGTAGAAAGAGATGTACTTGGTATTTTGAAGCAAGACGTTACTTTTGTAGAATATTAGAAGGTGATTAAATGATAAAGGCAATATTGAATATAATAATAATTACTTTTAAAATGTTATTTGTCATAATTAAAACAATATTGCTATTGCTTGTTCATCTTACTGCTTGTATTATTTGTAATCCTATAATTTGTCTTATCAATTTTGCATTAAACAAAGAAATACCATATGTTGATATCTGCAAAATGTTTGGAGGAAGATATCAGGTTAAGTGAAGAGGCATTAGAAAGACTATCAGAAAGATTAGTTAATAGAGTAGAAAAACTAAATACTTACATGATAGAAAAACTTGGAAAACAGATAGTTGATATTGGTACTTTTACTCCAAGTCAGGTAAGAGAAGTATTACAATCAGTAAAATATGGTAATAACTTAGATGAAATAATGAATGAAATAGCAGATGTGTCTGAAAAGAATGTATCTGATATATATAAAATATTTGAAGAAGTAGCAAAGAAAAATCAAAACTATGCTAAACAATTCTATGAATATACGAAAACTAAATTTATACCATATGAGCAAAATGAAGCTTTACAAGAACAGGTTAAATCAATAGCTAAAGCAACAGCAAATGAATACATAAACATGAGCAAAACTTTTGCGTATATGAAAACTAATGCACAAGGTGTTAAGGAATATACTAAAATATCAGATGTTTATCAAAAGATAACAGATGAAGCTATATTGAATATAGTTCAAGGGCGAGAGTCTTATGAGATGACTATGCGAAAAGCAATGAAAGAAATGACCTCACGTGGATTAAGAACAGTTGATTTTAATAATGGTTATTCTAGAAGAGCCGACTCATCTATTAGAATGAATGTAATGGATGGTATAAGAAGATTAAATCAAGAATTGCAAAAGTCATTTGGTGAAGAATTTGGAGCAGATGGTATTGAAGTTTCACATCATAAGAATGCAGCACCAGATCATATAGATACTGTTGATGGTAAGCAGTTTAGTACAAAAGGTGATGTAACAGTCAAGGGGATTAAATATCAAGATTATGCTACTGTTAACAATAGTTTAAACAGACATGTTGGAGAACTTAATTGCTATCATTTTACCTATCAAATAGTTTTAGGAGTATCTGAACCTATATATTCAAAGGAACAATTAGAATCAGATAAAAAAGCCAATAAAGATGGTTTTGATTTTGAAGGTAAACATTATACGAATTATGAAGGAACACAGTTGCAAAGGCAAATAGAAACTAAGATAAGACAATATAAAGACAGACAAATAGGTGCCAGAGCAATAAATAATGACGAGGAAGTATATCATTGCCAGGAGAAAATAAGACAATTAACCAACAAGTATAATGACTTACACAAAGCAAGTGGGCTACCTACTAAAATAGATAGGCTAAGGGTTGATGGATATAAGAAATTAAATATTAAATTAAATGACGAATATATGCTAACAAGCAAAATTAAGATAGGAAATTCCAATGATTTAATAAAATCAATTGGCATTAAGAAGTTACCTAATAACCATTATAGTAACATAAAAGATATTATTAAAAATTCTGACCCGTCATATAAATTTATTTTAAATAAATATAAAGATGATATAAAAATTAAGAATTATAAATATGCTGGTACACCTAGATATAATCCTATGTTTGATAGTATAAAAATAAATATTGATGATGATAAATTAAAAGGATACAACACGTTTTTCCATGAATATAGTCACATGATAGATCACAAATTAAAAAATCCATCACAGAAACCCGAATTCAAAGGAATGATACAAAATGACTTTGAAAGATTTAAATCAAATATGAAACTTAAGTATAATATAGATGATAAAGAATTTTATGCAAGAATGTCACGAAAAATGAATTTAGATAATCAATACAATTCTTTATCTGATATAATAGGTGGTATAACAAAGAATCAATGTATTGGAAGGGCAATGCATAGAACTAAATATTGGGAATACAAAGGAAAACTGGAAAGAGAATTCTTTGCACATGTAGGTAGTGCTCTTGCCAGAAATTCTAAAGTAGAGTTATATAACTTTAGAACTATATTTCCTAATTCCTATAAGTATTTTATTAATTCTATGAAAGGAGAATAACCATGGACTTTGACTTAGAAGATATTGAATTAAGCGAAGAGCAAAAAGAACTTGATGAGTTGTGGAAAGAATACAAACAAAAGGGATTTAGAGAGTTTGATACATGGCACAAAACTATGGATGAAATAAAAAATGAATTAAAAATATGTATAAGAGAAAACAAATCTCATGAAAAATTGTATGGAGCAGATAAACTAAAAGAAAATATAGATTATTAGCACTCAATAATGGGTGCTTTTATTATGCTATCTTATAGGTAGCTTAGAGTAGATATGCAACCAGTGTTATATCTTAAAGATATTGAAAGATAAAATCTATTGCAATAGTCGTATCTATTCTAAGGTGCTTATAAAATGCACTACAAGTCGATTGAATGAAATCGGCTTTTTTGGTCTATCTTAAAGACTTGAAAGAAAAGATAATATCTAAAAATCTAGGGGGACTAAACCTCTGTAAAAAAGTGGAAGGAGAATATGATATGAAAGAATTTTTAGAAAATTTAGAAATAGGAGAAGGGAAAGTTAAACTTAGTAAGGAAGAAATTAAATCAATACTAGCAGAACATGGTAAAACAGTAACAACTGAATCCGAAAAAGCTAAAATTGATTTGAACAAGGAAATAGAAACTTACAAGACTACTATTGCCAATTTAGAAAAGCAATTAGAAAATGTACCAGATTCTGAAGAACTAAATGGTCTAAAAAAAGAAATAGCAGATATGAAAACTGCTGAAGCTAAGAGAATTGCTGATGAAAAAGCAAAGAAAGAAGATGAAATACTTACTAACAACATTATTTCTGCATTTGGAGATAAGAAATTTACAAGTGATTATGTAAAAAATGGACTTATTACTGATATAAAATCAGAATTAAGTAAAGCAGAAAATAAGGGAAAAGGTATAAGTGAAATCTTTGAAAGCCTTACAAAAGATAAGGAAGGATTATTTGTTAATCCAAATCAGCCTGCTAGCATGCCAGGTATGGGAGAAGGAGATAATTCTACACCAACAAATTTAGATGAAATGTCTTTTGAACAATATAAAGCATGGAGAAATAATAATTAAAAGAAAAAAGAAAGAAGGAATATAATAGGAATAAAATATTAACACCACAAGTAATCGCTAATGAAGCATTACTTGTATTAGAATCAAATTTAACTATGGCTAACTTAGTACATAGAGATTATTCAAAAGAATTCGTAAATGTAGGAGATACAATTACAGTTCGTAAACCAGCTAAATTCGTAGCTAAAAACTTTATAGGAGAAGTAGAAGAGCAAGATATCAGTGAAGGTTCTGTTCCAGTTAAAATGGATCGTTATAGAGACGTTACTGTTGGTGTAACTTCAAAAGAAATGACTTTAGATATTAAAGATTTCTCAAAACAAGTTATTGAACCAGCATTAAGCGCTATAGCTCAAGCAGTAGACATTGATTTATTAACTGTTGGAGTTGAAAAGGCAGGTTCTAAAGTAGAAGTATCATCTAATCCTACAATTGTAGATATTGCAAATGTAGCTAAGGCACTAGATAAGAAAAAAGCTCCAAGAGACAATAACAGAAACTTAGTATTAGCAGTAGATACTCTATATAAATATAATACTTTAGATAACTTTGCTAAAGTTTGTTATAAAGGAGATAGTCAAGCATTAAAAGATGCTGAAATTGGTAAAGTTTATACAATGAATTCATTCATGAGCCAAAATACACCAGAAAATGTATCTTCAACAGCTGGAACTGCTACAGCATATAAAGTTACATGTACAAAAGGTTCTACTCAATTCAGTGTAACTAATGGTACTGCTAAGACAGGTACAATTAAGGCAGGAGATAAATTAATCGTTAATGGTTATCTATTTGAAGTTGCAGAAGATTTAACTTTAACAGATGGAGCAGGAACATTAAAAGTAACTGAAAAAATCCCATTTGTAATTACTGAAGCTGCAAGTGCATTTATTGTAAATAAAGCTCATTCTTTAGGTTTCCATAGAAATGGTTTAGCTTTAGTAACTAGATCTTTAGAGTTACCACAAGGTGCAGCAAAGGCTGCTATTGCTAGTGCTGATGGATTAGCAGTAAGAGTAGTATTCGGATATGATCAAGATACTAAAAAAGACAAAATTTCATTTGATATTATTTATGGTATCAAAGAATTAGATAGTGACTTATTAGTAGACTTTGCTTAATAAAGGAGGGCATATATGAAGTTTGGTAACCAATACTTAACTTATAATGAATATAAAGAGTTAAAGGGCAATCTTTCAGAAATGCCCTTTAATTTATTAGAATATCGTGCAGAAAAAGAAGTTGATGAATTAACATTTAATCGTTTTAAAAAAACATCTGATTATCCACAAGAGTTGAAATTATGTATTTATGATTTAATCAATGCCATAAGCAAGTATAATGAGTCTGGGACAAAGTCCAGTGAGACTGTAGGAAATTATTCAGTAAGCTACGATAAACCAGTGACAAAAGAGAAAAAAGAAGGGTTAAAGAATATAGTAAAAACTTATTTATCGACAACAAAGGTTGATAATGTTTTTGTGTTATATTGTGGTGGTGATTAATATGATAACAAACTCTAGCATGACACTTTATCATAAGAGATTTAATTCAAAGACAAGATTAGATGAATGGGATAGATATCCAATAGAAAATGTTATGTGGCAAGGTGGAAAAGGCGCGAGTATCAATAAAGGATACGATAAATCCAACGATATAACCGTCTTTATACCATATGACAAAAATAAAGGCCTTGAAAAAGTTCCCTTTTCTATTGGAGATATTATTACAAAGGGTGACATTGAAGATAGTATATCTAAACAAAGTGACTTGGCGATTGACAACTATAATATTACAACATTAATTGATAATAATTCTGGGAGTGATGAAATGAAACATATTCAATTAGGAGCAAAGTAGGAGTGTATATTTAAAACCAACAAGTGTAATAAAGGCAAGACTAGGGATTCAGAAAAACGGTTCAGCACATGCTTTTCTAACACAAACTTGTTTTAGATATATGACACCATTCGTCCCAGGAGGTACATCAAGCCATTTAAATCAAAATGTAGATTTACAAGTTGATAAGATTATATATCAAGGACCAGATGCACATTATCTTTACACTGGAAAAAAGTACATTGATCCAAAATATAAAAAAGGTGCTTTTTACAACCCTGATTTTGGGTATTGGTCTAGACCTGGTATAACAAAGATTAATTCTGGAGAAAATTTGGTTTATCATACAGTTGGAACAGGTTCACGATGGGATAAAAGAATGTGGACATCTAAAGGTGATGATGTTGTAAAGGAAGTACAAAATTATGTGAATAGAGGGTGTAAATAAGGATTGAAAAAATAAGAAAATATTTAATTGATAATAATATAATAGATGAAAATTATAGAATAAATGTAGATTTTTTGGGAGAAAACCCAACAGAATTTGCAATCGTTCCAATACCTGTTGATCCAATATTAGAGAAACATGTAGATGGTTCTTCTTTAAGACAATATCAATTTCAACTTATTAGTTGCAATGATTATGGTGCTGATGTTCTTCAAAATATGTCAAATAGTAAATTTTATGAAGATTTATATGATTTGATAGAGTTAAATAATTTCAAAGGAATATTACCAGATATAAATGGTATAGAAAGTATAGAATGCTTAAATAATGGCGCAATATTAGATGCAACAACTAATACTGCTAGATATTCAATTCAAATGAAAATAACATATGAAAAATAGGAGGTAAAACTTAGGGGAAAATATAAAAGAGAACAATATATGATTTTTGTTGATCCAACAAAAAAAGGAGATGCTACTGCAACTTGGGAAGTTCTTGGAAAAGATAATGATGAATTATCAAAAGAGATGAACAACGAAGTAGAAGAAACAAAAAATGTATTAGGAGAATCAGAAGTTGACGTAACCGCTGGAAACAGAACAATGACAGTTGACCCATACAAATTAAGAAACGACTCTAAATTCGCTGATGAATTATATGATATCAATAAATATGATAAAGATGGTTCCGATGTGGAATACCCATTTATGGAAGTGAATACTACAAAAGAAGTTGAAAGTAAGAGTGGGGAATTTGAAGCTTGGATTCAAACTGCCGCAGTTGATTTGAAATCTTGGGGTGGAGATACAAAGGCATTAGGAGCACCATTCGACATTCATTTCATTGGTAAGAAAACACATGGTAGTTACAATCCGTCTACTGGTAAATTTACACCAGCAACAAGTGCAACACAAAGTAGCAGTAAATAGTCAGGAGAGGGGAAACCCTCTCTATTTTTTTGAAGGGAGAAAATATGGATACTATTCAATTAAAAAATGAAAATATATACAGAGTGTTTGTTTATACACAAGAAATTAAGGATGAAACAGGAAAAATCATAGTAGAAAGTAAACCAACAGGAGAATATCTTGAATTTGATTTAGAAGATATCGAACTGCCATTTATCTATCAAGAACTAATTGAAAAGTCAAAAGAAAGCAGAAAAAAATTAAAGAATAAGTTTCTTATCATTGAAAAACAACAAGATCATAAAGGAAAAAAACTTATGAGTTCTAATGAAGAAGCCAAAGTAAAAGCATTAAATGAATTTTATAAAGAACAAACTAAAATTTATAATATGTTTTTAGGTGAAAATGGAGTTCAAAAACTTTTAAATGGAAGAAAAATGAGATGGACTACATTAAGCGAAATTGATGAAATTATTGAAAAACAAATAGCTCCCAAATTAAATATTACATTAGATGATATAACTAAAAAGATTAAGTCTAAATATTCTGTCAAGAAAGAAGATAATGTACTTGAATAATCCAGAATATGTAAAGGCTGGTAATAAAAAGTATAAGATTAACACAGATTTTAGGGTTGCTATTGAGTGTAATGAAATAGCAGAATCAAGTGATGTAAGTGACACTGAACGACCTTTAGCTATTATTTATAAATTATTTGGCGATGAAGGATTAGATAATCCTCAAGATTGGGAAAAATTACTTGAACTGGCAATTAAATATCTTTGTTTAGGAAAAGATTTAGAGGATACAGAAGAAGAACGTGATATGGATTTGCAAAAAGACAGATATTACATAAGAAGTAGTTTTATTCAAGATTATAAGTATAATCCATATGATATGGAGTATCTGCACTGGTGGGATTTCTTTAATGATTTAAGTAATTTATCAAATAGTGAATTTGGTAACTGTTGTATTTTAAATCGTGTTAGAAATTTAAGAACAATGGATGTTTCAAAAATAAAAGACTGGAAAGAAAAAAATAGAATACTAAAAGCAAAAAGACAAGTATCTTTAATAAAAGAAGATGATGTTGAAAAAGAAATGACGGAAGAAGAAAAAGAAAGTCAAAATAGATTCTATAATGCATTAGGAGGTGATTAGAGGGATGGTAGAGTTGTAATTGGTACTGAATTAGAAACTGATAATTTTGATGCAGAAATTGCCTACGTTAAAAGTCAAATGGAAGAAATAGAAAATAAACTAAAAAAAGCAGATATGGGTTTTGAATTTGGAGATACACAAAAGTTAGAAGCACAATATTCAAAATTGGCTAGAAAGTTAGATTCATTAAATAAAAAACAGCAGGAGTTAAATAAAAATGATTTATCTAATTTAAGAAAAAATATAGATAATGTGGGTAACGGTATAAGCAAAACTGTATCAAAAGTTGGTAAATGGGCATTAGCTGTATTTGCTGTTTCAAGTGCCTATAGTCTTGTAAGAAATGCTATAAGTACACTTACACAATATAATGATCAAATGCAAAGTAATTTACAATATATTCAGTATGCTTTGGCAAGTACGTTAAAACCACTGATAGAAACAATACTCAATTTGGTAGTAAAGTTACTACAATATGTTAATTATATAGCTCAAGCTTGGTTTGGAATTAATTTATTTGGCGGTGCCAAAGATTTTAAAAGCATGGCAGATAGCAGTAAGCAAACAGCTAAAAATGTAAAAGAAACAAAAAAGAATTTAGTTGGTGGAATAGATGAAATAACTAATTTAGATTCTGACAAAAATGATAGTAGTAATAGTGGTGCAGATTCTGGAATTAAAATGCCTAGTTTTGATTTGAATTCTATAGATGGTCCTGTTCCGTCATGGCTGCAGTGGATTGTTGATAATAAAGATTTAATCTTATCTGTAATGGCCGGCGTTACAGCAGGCTTATTAGCGTGGAAATTAGGACTTGGAGGTTTAAAATCCTTTGGACTCGGTATAGCGATAGCAGGAATTGTCTATATGATTCAGGCAGTAATGGATTATTTAAAAGACCCTAGCTGGCAAAATTTTGGGAAAATAATTACCGGTATAGGTATAGCGATAGCAGGAATTGCTATTATGTTTGGAGCATGGCCTGTGGCAATAGCTGGTGCAATAGTTGCAATTATTGGAATAATAACTTCTAATTGGGAAAATATAAAGAGTTTTCTACAAGGGGGCGTTGACTGGCTTTTTGGTAAAAGTGATTTAATTCATAAAATGTTTGGGAATTTATTTGGTGGAGTTTATGATTCCTTCGTTGCTATTATACAAAACATCTTAAATATATTTGATAATACTTTTACAATGCTTAAAGGAGTACTTGATGGTTTAATTGATCTTATTAAAGGCGTTTTTACAGGAAATTGGGAGCAAGCTTGGAATGGAATTGTTAAAATATTTGGTAGTATATTTACAGGATTGATAAAAATTGCAGGAAACACAATAAGTATTATTTGGAATGTTATCAAAGGACTTGCCTTAACGGTAGCTGATGTAGTTGTAGGCGTATTTAAAACTGTTGTTAATGGTGTTTTGCATGCAATAGAAACCATTCTTAATAAGCCCATAAACACAATAAATTTATTAGTTGGAGTTATTAATAAAGTTCCTGGAATCAATATTGGGAAATTACCTACTTTTAAATTACCTAGATTAGCAAAAGGAGGTATTGTTAACAATCCTGGCAAGGGTGTTAATATGGGTTCTTATGTTGCTGGCGAAAAGGGTGCAGAGGCTATAGTTCCATTACAAAATAGTAAGTTTATCAGTGATTTTGCTAGCCAAGTGGCTGAAAAAATGGGAAACAATGATACTAATACTCAATTGTTAATTGATTTAAATAAAAACATCTTAGAATTAGCAAATCAACCAATATATTTTAGAGTTAATGGTAAAGATTTGGCACAGGCAACATATGATGATTTTCAAAATGAAGGAAAAAGGCAGCAAAAATCTGCAACGGTAGTAAGGAGTTGATAATAAAGGGCATTCTTAGAAGCAAGTTACGATAATAATACATGGTTTGATTTACCAACTCCATCAGAAGGAAATTATAGTCCAACATATACACATTTAGAAAATTCATTTAGAGATGCGACTGGATATTTGCATAGAGATATCAAAAGAAGAAATCTCGCAAAAGTTACGTGCGGTTGGTCTAAATTAGATGCAGTTCAAATGTCGTTACTCCAAACACTTTATGAAAAAGATTATTTTTACTTAAAATTTACAGATAATTATGGCAAAAGAGTTGTTAAAAAAGTTTATGCAGGTCCCCTTGATGGAAAAACAAAATATGCTGATATAAATACATATCTTTTAACTAAAAGAACTGATGTTCAAATGAACTTCATTGAATATTAAGGCGGTGAAGTTATGGAAACAGTAAGTGAATCATTTAAAAAAGCAATAAAAGCTACAGAAAGAGAAGTAAAAGGATATGTAGAAGTAATATTTGATGATCAGGATGGAAGCGGTTATCGATTAATGACTGCACCAGAACGTTTAAGAAACAGTTTAGATAGTGAAATAGTAGATGGAGTCAAGAAAAACAAAAAATATGCAAGTTTAGAAGAAAATTATACAGAATTAGATGGGAGCTTTATTCTACCAAATTATAATATTGTAGGAAACCAATTTGGTTATGTTAGTAATGACATATTTAACGACTTGGAAAGTAGAATAATAACAGTAACAAAAGATAATGACTTTGTTACAAGCAGCGGTATTACAATATATTTTGAAAATAATATTGCTCAAAATTTTACATTAACAGTAGTAGATAGTCATGATGTATCTAAAATTATAGAGGTAGAAAACAGCAAAAACGTTTATCAATATATTTTTGATAATCCAATAACTATAAAATCTATAAGCATTGACATACATAAAATGGAATATTCAAATAGAAGAATAAGAATATCCGAGATTGATTTTGGAATATCGCAAGTATACGAAGATTCTGATTTAGTGTCGTTTACCACAAATGAGGAAATAGATTTATTGTTTACAAGTACACCTATTAACACTTGTGCTGTTAACCTTAATAATTATGATAATTCATTCAATCCATTGAATCCACAAGGTTTAGTTAAATATTTAACTGATAATTGTATAATAAAACCATACATTGGTGTTCTTACTGAAGAGAACGGAGTCGAATATGTTCCGATGGGCTATTTTTACCTTAAAGATTGGAGTTCTGATAGCGATAGCAATGTTACTCTAAATGGTCAATCATTAATGGGAATTTTAGCAAACCTAACGATAAAAAGTGATGGCCAGTTTTTGTATAATAATGGTCAAGCATGGACAGGGAAAACATTGGGAAATTATTTATCAAAAATGTATGGATACACATTTTTGTTAAAGAATTTTGGAACTGTCTATAATACTCGTTTAAAAGATACAAAATTATTAAATTATTTAAAAACAACATTTGCTTTTATGGCTACTAAAAATCGGCCAAGATATTTCTTTATTTCTAGGAATAACGAAGCAATATTAGACTTAATTAACGATGATATAGTTGATAATATAGAAAGAACCCAATTAATGAACGATGTAAAATATGAAAGCAAATCTGTCGTTAATAAAGTTAATTTTGTAAATATAGATGATTATCATTTTACATCTAGTGATAAAAGTGATTTGTTAAATCAAACATATACACTTACAAATACTGAAGAATATGTGTGGATGTCCTTTAACAAAATGACTAATAATGATAGAGAAGGCAAAGAATTTAGTTATACTTCAACAGGAAATGGAAAAGCAGAGTTAATTGATTATAATAAATGGTTAGCATATATAAAATTCACCGGTAATATTGGAGATAATGTCACAGTTCATTTGAACGGTTACAAATTTGAAAATCCACCAACTATAAATATTACATATCAAAATAATAATAAAATAGGTGATAGTTTATCAATAGATTATACAAATTATTTTGGTGCTGATAATGATTTAAAAGATAATGCGGATTTTTATTTGGAAAGAGATAAAAAATATAAGGTAACTGGTAATTATGCTGGTGATCCGAGTTTAACAGCAGGAGATACAATTAGTGTTGAAACAAAATTTGGTAATAAGGATGTGGTATTAACAAAAATTAGTTTAACATTTGATGGTGGATTGAGTGGAAGTTTTGAAGGAATAGGTGATTAAAAATGCATAAAATGAAGAAAGACAATATCATAATTGAAGTAGAAAAAAAGACATAGAAAAGGCAGAAAAAATTGGATTTAAATTGTATTATGGATATCTTTTGCCTAATGCGGAGGTTGATTTTAAGGAGTAATTATTTAAGCAAGGAAATGTTAAATGATATTGAAAATAAGGTTGCTTATTTACATACTTTATTTAAATCTAAATTTAATTTAACAGAAACATCACTGAGAAATATTGCGGTTGGTGATAATCTTAGTCAAAAGGTTTTATATATGAATTTTCCATATGATAGTTATAAAAACATAATTGATGAGAAGATGAAAAAAATAATAGAAGTTGACAATGGAAATGATATTCAATATTCTTTTAATACTAAAAGTTTACGACATTGGATTGCATATCATTATAATGATGATAATACAAATTATATTTTATATAGTAAATACGACAATAAATTAAATGATGACTTCAATTATATTAGATACAGGCTACCTAAGAAAATGGGAACTGTAACACAAGTCAACAATAACGATTTATTTTATCCATGCATAAAAATAGTTGATAATGAGTATATGATGTTAGAATATTCAAAAAAAACATGGGTAGATAATGAAATACCATATCTTCAATATATTGATAATATAGAAGAAGGGATAAACAATGTTGCAAAAATGCTTTATGAGCCTGTTGACTATGAATACAAAGCGTGGACAACAACCGGCCATTATGGAATAGAAAGTAATGATTATGGATTAGCACAGAAACCCATTAATAGTAAAGATTTTGAAAGATGGAACAAAAATTTTGAACTATTAAAGGACGCTATAAATAGTATAAATAATATATGGAATGTAGTCAGTTTAATTAATTGGAATACAGAAAATGACTGGAAATGGGAGGACAATTAAAAGGGCAAAAGTAAATTTTTTAAGAAGATTAACAAAAAATGAACTATCTGATGTTGAAATCGTTGATGGTAATTTTATTGTTACTAAAGACGGTGGATTGTACACTGATTTTGAAGGTAAGAGAGTAGAATTAATTCAATCGCTCAAAGCAGACGAAATATTTCCGATAAATAAAGTAGAAATATTTTATGATAATTTAGATCATTCCGATTATTTAGGATATAGTTGGGAATTAATTTCACAAGGGCGTGTACCTGTAGGCTTGGATGTGAATGATACAGACTTCAATGAAATTGGTAAATTGGGCGGAGAAAAGAAACATAAATTAACAGTGGATGAAATGCCAGCGCATACTCATGGCATATCTACAATGGGCGGAAGTGAATTGGCTAGTGGTTACAGTTACGTCAATGGTGGTGGTTATAATAACGCCTTTACACAGGCAGCAGGTGGAAACCAACCACATAATAATATACAACCTTATATAGTAATGGCCTTTTGGAGAAGAGTTGCATAATAGGAGGTAATATAGCAAGGAAAAAAATAACAATATATAAAGAAAATAGACGCTTAGACCAGTCTGTCCTTTCTATTGGCTTTTTAGGAGAAAATAAAATAGAAAAAATTGAATTCATAGTTCCTGAAGAATATAAAGAATTTAGCAAAAAAGCATGTTTTAGTACTATTGATGGCACATTTTCAAAGGTTTTTGATAATGTTACTAGCAACATTTTGACAATAGATAAAGAAATTACTAAATATAATGAGCTAGATTGCAATATTCAATTTTTTAAAACAATAGATGATGATGAAATTATAGCTAAGACATCTAATCTGCATTTGGTAATTGAGGACTCCATAGTTTGCGATGATGACGTGGAAAATGATGATCCTAAAGTTCTTATTTTAGATTCTTTAATAGAAAAGGTAACAAATTTGGATAAAGTTATAAGTGAAAATGAAACACAGCGTGAAGAGTATATAAAAAACTTAAAATCTAGCGTTGAAAATGGAGATTTTAATGGAAAAGATGCAACAATTAATGGATTTAATACATTGAATATCGTTGCTGGAACAAATATTGATTTAAAGCAAGAAAATGAAACGCTTGAAATAAATAACACGTATCAATATAATGATAGTGATTTAGTAAAGAAAATAGATCATATTAATGATAATCTTAAAAATTATTCTCTAATAACTGAAACTGGTAATAAATTGGATTTAACAATAGATAGTAAGACATATATAATGACTTTAAAATTGAAAGATAAAGACGATAATGTATTATCGACAGGCAGTGTTGATTTGCCAATTGAATCAATGATAATCAATGTTACATATGACAATGATAATGAGAAACTAACATTTACATTGCAAAATGGTAGTGTCCTAGATGTACCGTTAGACAGTTTAATAAGTGGATTGGTTAATGAAACTGACTTAAAAAGCATCCTAAAAGATTATGCAAAAACAACTGACGTACCTACGAAAGTGAGTGAATTAGAGAACGATAGCAATTATGTTAAAAATACTGATTATGCAGCAGAAAATAAAGCTGGAGTAATTAAAACTAATATTCCTTTTTATGCAACTGCAGTAACATCTGACGGAATTTTATATGCTACGCCAAGAACACTAGAACAATATGCAGCACTAAATAATACTGGAATTATCTCAAAAGGTACTCTTGAAAATGTAATTGCTGGTAAGAATTTAGAAACAACCAATAATAAGGTTAATTTTGTAAATGAAAATTCAACGGATACACAATATCCAAGTGCTAAATGTGTATATGAAATGAAAAATGATATGGATAAAATCACTCCTAAGAGTAAAGTTAATGGAGAAAGTATATCTATTGATGATGCAGTTGATTACAAAATATTCAATACAAGTATAGACGGAAAGCACGAGCAAGAATCATATACAGGAGGACAAGCAAGTCCATCTCCAGACTATCCGAGCGAAATTAAGCAATTAGAGGGAATTACAAATTTACTTAATTTTGATGATTTTAGCATAGGTAGTTTAGCCAATGGTCAAGGATTACCTAATTATCAGAACAGAATCAATAATGCATCAAAACCAATTCCAGTAACACCTAATACAACATATTTCATATCAATTTGTGATATAGGTGACATTGTAAAAGGATTACGAGTTGGTATTCATAGTTGTGATTCTAATGGAACATTTATTGCAGACTCTGGTTGGCATAATATTTCAAAATTTTATTCATATACTACTGATAGCAATACACACTATCTTAAGTTAGTTTTTTCTACCTCTATAACAAGTTATAATGTCCAAACAAATTCAACAGAAGATATAACAAAATTTTCTAATGTAAATGATTTTTTAAGAGGTATGAAAATAGCGTTATCTGAAAAGAAACTATATAACATTATTCCATCAGGCAGTAATTATATAAATTTAGTATCACATGCTGAAAATTTGTTACCTAATAAAATCCAATCAAAAACTGTTAATGGTATTACTTGTACAAACAATGATGACGGAACTATTACTTTGAATGGGACTGCTACTGCAAAAACGTACTTGTATTCATTTGCTTACGATTATATACAATTGCCTTTAGATGGAGATTATACATTTAGTGCAAACACTTATGCAAATTTAAAATATAGCTTATATCACTCTGATGAAAAATTGTTTTTCTGGGAGATTAATTCTGATAAAACGTTTAGTGCTAAAGGTCTTTTTGACAATATAAGGCCTCAGATTTCTATTGAAAGTGGCGTGACATTTAATAATGTTATAGTTAAAATTCAATTGAAAAAAGGTACAAATCCAACACTTGATTTTCCGATGTATAAACAACATTTATTACCAATAGATTTAAAAAACAATAAAATATGTGAAATTGATAAAAATATCAAAGATAAGCTAATTATTGATAAATATGGAAATTACGGTATTTTGAAAAATGTTGCTAAAGTTATTTTGGATGGTACAGAACAATGGACACTATCTGACAAAGGATTCATATTATCTGGCAACGTTGCGTATCTATACTTTGTAAAAAGAAATTTGAAATCTTTCAATGGTGTTTGCAACCGCTTTTTAGTGGAGAAAACGTCATCAACTTGGACAAAAGTCAACTATTGTGGTTGGAATACTGCAGGGATATTTTGGATACGTGACGATCATAAATTAGCATCAACAGTAGCTGATTTTAAAACTTATTTATCAACTCACAATGTAGAAATTTTTTATCAATTAGAAACACCAGAGTTTATAGATTTAGGTACTTTACCAGAAATACCAACTACTTTTGAAGGCACAAATAATATGTATATTGACAGTGATTTAGATACAACCAAGTTTGAGATTGAGTATTGCTTAGATATTAAAAAATATATAGATAATAAGTTAAACGAATTACAGCCAACTACAAATGATGTTCCAGCCGCAGATAACACACAACCAACTACAAATGATGTTCCAGCCGCAGATAACACACAACCAACTACAAATGATGTTCCATAAACATGGAAAACATAGTACAACTTGTTTTTAACTATGGCATTGGTTTTGTGATTGTAGGACTATTTATCTACGACTGGTTTACAAATAAAAAAGACATTAAAATGACACTGAAACAAAATGAAAAATGTCTCGGGGAAATATCTGTTTCAGGAAAAAATACAGAAAAAAGTTTAACACTACTACAGCAAAGTATGAATCTTGTTCAACAATCAATGGATGAACAGAAAGAAATGATGCTTACGCATGATAAAAAAACAGAGCACACACAATTTATTGTGGAAGAAATAAAAAATAATTTAGAAAAGAGGTAAATAATTTATGAAAAAAGCATGGGATGATTTAAAGAGTTTTGTAACAGTAATAATGACATTAGCAATGGTTGTGTTATTATTTGTACCGTTTGAAGTTAACAAAGAGGTATTAATGCTATTTAGTACTTCTTACGGAGCAGTAATGACATACTTTTTTAATAAAAAAAAGGAGGTTGAGTAAATATGGCAACTACAGATAAAAGAACAGAAGAATCAGAAATTATTGGAATTGTAGAGGGAGATGAGTAGTTATGATTAAAGGTCAAAAGTCTATTCGTGGGGGTATAGAAGATTTTCTATGCCCGTTCACAGATATGTATATAACGCAGGGTTCAAATAGTAATTTTTCGCACAAAGGAATAATGGCAAATGACGTAAGAGGATTGCAATCTGGAATTAAATATCCTTATTATGCACCTTGTACTTCTAAATGTTTAAAAACATATCCATCATCAGGACAAGCAATGTGGCAATCTGTAAATAAAGTTAGATTTGCAAACGGGAGAATAGATTACGCTACATATATGACAGCACATGATAATAGTTTAGACGTAAAGGTAGGACAAGTTGTTCCTCAAGGAAGTCAATTAGGTAATATGGGAACCAAAGGTGTTGGAACAGGTGTTCATTGTCATATTGAGGTATCGCAGTCATCAGATACAACTTGGAGAAAGAAATCTAGTTTTGTTTATAATGGCAGAACATATCCTATATATGGTTTTAATAATGAATATGATCTAGATGATTGTTATTTTGTTGATAATACCAATATATTGAATGGCATGGGAGGTAATTGGAGAACAACAGATAAAGTGACAGTAAATAATCCACAGCCTCAAGGTGCAGATCAAATACTTTACAAAGGCAGTAAAGTAAGATTTAATGGAGTATTTAAGGTAGATATTCTAAAAAGTCCATTGTCAAGTAATTTGTTCGGTTGTTGTCAACTAACAGGTTGCTCTTATAATTCATATAAAGCTGAAAAAGTAAAATCTTATCACTGGTTACCAACAGGGCCGTTTGTAGAATGCGATGTAAATGGAAACCCTACAAAAGACCAAATCCTAAGTGGTAGTAATTCATATGTTAAGAATGATAGCATTTATACTGTGGAAGATATAGACACAAAAAGTAATTCAGCTAAACTTATTATAGATGGTAGAGTAGTATGGGTATTTAGTAAATATTTATATGAAGTTAGCAATGGTTAAAAATTGTATTTTTATTTATAAAAATAGCTGAAATATACAAAATTTATTTAGATAAAAATGTAAAATTACAATAAAAATGTACTGTATTTAGTCAAAATTGACTCTTTGCAGTACATCTTTTTTTGTGCAATAATTTGGCACGAAAGGGGGATTTTATATGTTTACAAAAATCTTAAATGAAGATGAAACAAAAAAGTTTGTTGAATTAACATCATTAAAAGCAAGTAAAGTTTTCATAAGCAAAAACAAAAAATATTATTATGCTATTATTTTTAATCAAAATATTAAAATAAGAATTAGCAGAGAATTAGCTAGTAAGTTTATATAAAACTAAAAAAAATTTATATAAAACTAAAAAAATTTAATATAAAAATGTTGTTTTTTTTTATTAATGTGATAAAATTTAGTTATACAGAGTTAAAAAAAGTTTATAATGATAAACATTTTTGACTTTTTAAGAAAAAACTGTTATAATACAGTCAATTCTTAAGAAATGTGCATTTTATGTATATTTTTACATAAAATAAAAAGGGATATAACTTAATTTTGCCTGTTAGGTATATCTCCAATATTATTTGGTGGCACCTACTTCAGAGGTTGAAGTTAGGTGTCTTTCTTTTGCATTTTCTTATCTATCTTTGACTACAATTATCATTAGTAGTATTATCACTAAGATAACTGCAGTAATTGCTAAAAATTCCATAATCTCTTCTAGCATTTTGTTTTATTAGATTGCTAAGTTTTTTCTGCATAAAGATCACCTCCTTATAACCTAGAATCGTTATTGGAGGTTCACCTAACTTTAAGTTATATCCATTACTAAATATACAGTAAAATGCACAAAAATACAATATTTTATATGCAATTTTTACCAAAAATATCAATGAATTCTTCGGTTGATTTATTATAATAATTCATAAAGGTAGCTTGCGCTATCTTTTTAATTTCTAACATTTCTAATGGATGATCATGTAAATATTTATGCTGTTCTGGTGTTAGCCATATAAATAATCCATATTGTTCAGATTTTGGTCTATTAGCAACTCCACCAAAAATATGATGTTTTTCACAACCTTTAGTTTTTTTAATAAAATAAAGTGTGCTAGGTGGCATTATAGATATATCGTTATAGTATCTGCCACATTTACCTCTTTTGGGTTTATATTTATATTTAGATTTTGTTTGTAACTGTTTATAGGCCTTATACTCTTTAAAAGGGCAATTATTACAGTCTTTAAAATGTATTTTTGTATTCTTAATTTTACAATATATTGTTTTATTCATTTTTTGTTTTAAATGTATACAATTCATATTTAAATTTAGTATTGAAAGTTACGTAATAAAAAAACATCATTTTTTTATAAATGGTAGCAAATGAGTGCAAATACTAATTGATAATTCGTTGAAAAATAAGGTGATTGAAAATAATAAATAGTCATCTACAATTCCCGCTATGCTCCACCATAATGAAATTAACGTTGAACTATCAACGTTTTTATTTTCTTTGAAAGTGTCTACAAAATAAAAAATATAATATTATAACTT
>QWCH01001381.1_pt1 | contig 37706 bp, 28 predicted proteins | sample 1972671 | NCBI WGS metagenome assembly QWCH01 (sample SAMN09866713, study PRJNA288562) | Human gut metagenome isolate term3_stool, whole genome shotgun sequencing... | isolation source: gut | host: Homo sapiens | place: USA: California
ATATACTTACCTCCAATTCAAACGAAATCCTATTTCTTTGATTTCTAATCACCTGACAAGACACTAAAAATATTTTGTATCATTCAACAATTTTTTCTCCAAATAATTTTGCTCGATAGTACAAAACCCCTATATTTGCATCGCTTTTGAAAAAAATTCCTTAGTAGCTCAGTTGGTTAGAGCGGCGGACTGTTAATCCGTAGGTCGTAGGTTCAAGTCCTACCTGAGGAGCCAAGCAGGGTGAACCGACAGAAATGTCGGTTTTTTTCTTTTATACAATTCTTCATTCCAACCTCCTTTTTGAAAGAGTCGGGATATTCTCGCGAAGAAAGACGTGTAGAACGAGCGTCCGCAGGGGAAGATAGGGGGTAATCTCGCACGTGAAATAATCGTTCTCCGAAAATTTCGAATTATCCTCCCGCTCGAAGAAAGGGTACAGGTGCACGCATGTTCCCCGCGCCGGGTCAAGGGAGAACACGGCTTTTCCGTCACCTCTCCACACCCCGCCCGTTCTTGCTGTACAGCCTTGCCGCCCGCCTCCACGAGGATACCTCTCCCAGTTCCAGCAGGAACTCAGTCACCAGTCGTTTCCCGTTGGTGAATTTGTTTATCGCTTGTTCCCGTCCGAGGGTACGTTTCCATTTTTTGCCGGACACGTTCCTGTTTCTCCTTCTCCGGATAACGGGATTGCCCAGCCGCCAGTAGAGAGTGGCGGTGGTTCCCCTGACCGTTTTTTCCCATGTAATAATTCTAAATCTGTTCTTATCATGATACTCTCTTTTCTTATATAATAGATTTTTCGTAAAAAATACCCCCCCTTTATAACGTAAAAAAAATAAAAACGGGATGTTTTTTTTGATTTTCTGCCTGGCAAGGGGGTATTTCTCCCGTTTGAATGCCCAGGGTGAGGCTAACAGGTCGCCCGCTCGCTCAAGGAGTTCGCGAGGATGTCACGTTTTCCCGGGGAGTACCGTGAATGTGCTGTTATCGTGCCGTTAAACCGCCTTGTCGGGTTAGCGGCAATTCAAGGGCAGGTTAAGAGCAGGTTTACGTGAAGCACAACAGTACCGTACCCCCCTGTAAATAAACAAGAAACAATAAAATAACCTGCAACTTGCCGAAGGCAAATGCAACATGTAACTTGCAACTCGCCGAAGGCGAAAACTATACTGTCTCCGGTCTTTTATAAGGTATTCTAAAATAAACTGTCGTTCCCTTACCGGGTTCCGAGGTCAAATAAATTTCTCCGCCCAACAACTCGATAATCGCCTTGCATATCGGCAGACCGAGTCCCGTTCCCTGCACGAACTCGTTCGCCTTGAAAAACCTGTCGAAAACACGCCCGAGAGATTCTTTTGATATTCCGATACCCGTATCCTCCACGAAACACTCGATCCAGTTTCCGTCATCCGATACTTTCGCACCGACAGCAACATGCCCGCGGGAAGTGAATTTCTTTGCGTTTCTTACCAGATTCAAAAACACCTTTGTCAACTTAATCTCGTCAGTTATAACCAGCAACTCTTCCCGTGGTCCCCGTTCAATAAATTCGACTCCTTCCGCGGCGTTCAAATGCCCGATATCCAACACCGAATGCACGAGAAAACGCATATCACACACACCCGGGTAACACGTTTCCTGCCCCGCTTCCAGACGCGACAAGTCAAGCACGTCATCCAGCAACCCCAACAAATCCCTGCTGTTATTTGAAATTGAATCCCTGAACAACTTTCTCTCCTCGTCCGAATACCCTTCCTCCGTCATCAAATTGGTGAAGCCGACAATACTGTTCAACGGTGTTCTGATCTCGTGTGAGATATTTGCCACGAAAGCGGATTTCAACCTGTCCGACTCCTCCGCCCGCCGCAGGGCGCTCGCCAACTCCTCTTCCGCCTCTTTATGCTTGTCGATGCTTATGCCCATCCCGTAAAGATACTGCACCTTCTTCCCGTCTGCCATCACGACTATTTCCATGACACCCCGGCTTGCCCACCAGTGATAATTCCCCGTTCGCGAGAAATCGACCCGACATTCAATGGCAAATTCCTTCATCTTCCCCTCCAACACTCGCTGAAAAACAGAGATGACGCTATCCCTGTCATCCGGGTGAATATGTGCCACAAACTTGTTCAAAGTATTCAGGTTTTCCTTCACGAACTCGTCTTCGGCAAAGCCCTCGCCGATATTCAATATATCATTCTCGACATCGTAATACCACGAGAACGCCTGTAGAGCGTTCACCGAAATACGCAGGAATTTCTGTTGCTGCCACTCCCTCGTTATATCCCGGAACATAATCACCGCACCGTAAACCTCGTTATCGAAGTTCAACAAAGGAGAGATGCTACCCGCCACCTTTTGTATCGGGGCATCCCCACCGGGAATCAACACGGTATCCAAAGCCAGATCCTTACGCGCTTTCTCCCGCATCACACCTTCCGCCAACTCCTCGATACCATGCCCCACTTTATCTCTGGCAACTTCACAAACCTCGTGAAGCGGCTTCCCGATAATCTTCCCCGCAAGTCCCAATCCCTCAACCGTGGCGCGATTCAACTCGATAATCCGCAATTCTTTATCCACGACCAGAATACCCTCGCTCATGGAAGATAAGGTGTTCGATAAGATTTCCGTTTTTTCTTTTAACATGGTTGCCATTTGCTGGGCTGCCTTTTCGAGATACCCGCTCCGGCGTAACATTTTCCGGTAACGCAACTGGTACAAGACCAGACATACCAACATAAATACCAGAACACAGAAGACCAAGCATATAGCCACGATGTAAGTTTTATACGTGATCCAAAACGTACCCCGGTTATTCAAAATCACCTTGTCTGACGGTAGTTCGGAATGTTTCAAACGCCACATTCTTAACAGATTGTCATCGAACACGTGAACCGGCTTCAACGTGTCGACAGGAATAGAGCGAACAGATTTCCCTTTCAACACGTCCACCGCTATTTCCCCCAGCCGGGTACCCTGCTGTCCTAATGTAGTAACGTACCCACCGAAAACCCCTTTCCCCAGACCGCGGTCAAAAGCCGTGAAAACCGGTACCGCGGACTCGTTCGCGTACGTGGCGTAATAAATATCCGGATTAAGATAGTCCCCGTTCTCCCCCTGTTGCCAAGTGGTCAAAATAACAAATGAAAGCGGGAATATATTCTGCAATTCACTCGCGAAAGCATCCACTCCCATCGTGGTATCGCTCACGAAATAAAGGGGAAAATCTTTCGTGTACTTCTCCAGTTGTTTCCTTGCCAGACGAGCTTGAACCTGTCCCTCCTCCGTCCGGTCCGAATAGACATATACTTGCTGCACCTCAGGGAACAACTTGCGTCCGGACAAGAATACACTCTCGTAATCAACCGGATAAACCACTCCCGTCACGTTATCCCGACCGGATACACGCCGGTAATCGGTCATCCCGCAAAAGATAACGGGAATCTCCCGGGTCAAAGGAATATTCAAAGAAAAAAGAGCGGCGGCAGCCTCTTCGTCCGACGCCACGATTAAATCCATATCCCCTTTTATATCCCTCAAGCAGGAATCCAACACCCGACGCCTCTCTTCCGCGCTCAACACTTTCTTGGCTCCCAGATAGATTTCTTCCAGTTCCATCTTAAACGGGGCTGAACGGAATTGTTGGATGAAAGATACCGACATCCTTTGATTTGCGGCTTGCCCTGCTTGATTCGAGCTAATAAACAATATTCTCTCGCTCGCGGGAGCAACCGTCGCTCCTCCTTGGGCACCAAACACGAATCCACTTAAAAATATTACCAATAATAATCGGATTATTTTCATCAAGGAATATTTTATAACAACCACAATATTTATTTTGTAAAGGTAATGTTTTTTAGTCAACAATTATCCAAAAATAGCCTATTTTGTTATTTCTTCGCTCGTGTAAATTATTTATACATCCAAATAAACTCGCCATACAGCTACTTAAAAAAGGTAAAAACAAAGCAGCTATCACCGCAAAAAAATAATTAATACATTATACTAAAGATAAAATCCTATCATCAAGACGTACCATAAATATTCTCTTTCAAGTAATTCCAAATATTATATATCAATCTGGCATACAGCAAAATATACCACTACTCAAGCCTACTATCCAACCCGGTTCATATCATATTCCCCCTATATTGCTTGAAACACATATTAAAATCATTGTTGTTTTTTCAAATATTTATTATATTGCAGGACAATCTAAAACCAAATAAACATTATGGCAACACTAGAAATTAAAGGAAAGATGTTTGAAGTGGATGGTGACGGTTTCCTCACCGATCCTGCAATCTGGAACGATGAGGTAGCACAACTATTTGCCGAAGCGGACGGAATCAACGAGTTGACGGATAAACATTGGGCTATCATCAAGATTATCCGCAACAATTTCGAGGAGAAGGGGAACGCACCGATGGTCCGGACAATCTGCAAAGAAACCGGATTGAAACTGAAAGAAATTTATGAATTATTCCCGTTAGGACCAGCCCGCGGCGCATGTCGGGTAGCAGGTCTGCCGAAACCGGACGGGTGCGTTTAAAATACACGACTATGTCTTGGTATATTTGGACCTCGTTGGCTGCACTTCTCTTTTGCGTGGTGCTGTTAGGGGGATATTTCCTACGGCTTTTGAAAAAAGGGTCGCCGAAAGACCTTTCCCAAAAATCCGGGAATATTGCTCAAGCAGTCTGTTACTCTTGTATCGGAGCCATGTCACCCGTGCAAAAAGAATCAGCTTATTTACACCTGCCCACCTATTCGGCAGGTATTATTTTTCATATAGGAAACTTCTTGGCATTGCTCGTGTACGTGATTATCGCCGCATCGGCAATCTTCAGCCTCGTGATTCCTGTTGAAAGCGTAACGAACTCGGTCATCATCGTGCCGGCAGCCGCGATTCTAGTTGCCGGCATCTGTGGACTATCCTTATTCATTAAACGTATCGTGAAAAAAGAACTCCGGGAGCTATCCTGCGCGGACGATTACATTTCCAATTTTCTCTGCACGGTCATGCTCTTCGTTTCGGCGTATTCCCTGTGGATGTTCCAATTCGGGGCGGTATACTTCGTCACGATGGCACTTCTTTTTATATGGATGCCGATCGGTAAGATCAAACACGTGCTTTATTTCTTCTTCGCGAGATACCATTTAGGCTTTTTCTACGGCTGGCGTGGAACATGGCCTCCTAAAAAAGCTACCGTATGATGAACAATATCACGAACGAACAAAAAGCCAAAGCCCTTGCCGTCCTCGACAAGACGAATGACAGCAAGCTGGAAACCCACTTGAACTCATGCGTGCGTTGCGGGCTGTGCGCAGATAGTTGCATGTACTATCTCACCATGAAAGAAAGCAAGTTCATCCCGGCGAGAAAAGTAGACCTCGTCAGCTCCATTTACAGGCGCTACCGGACATGGCAGGGAGCTGCGTTCCCAAAATTGTTCCGCGCCCGAGAATTGAACCGGGAGACGTGTGACGAGATGATCGATTCCCTTTTCGGGGCTTGCACCATGTGCGGGCGCTGCGTGAAACATTGCTCTATCGGGGTAGATATTCCCTTCGTGGTGAAGAAAGGAAGGGAAATGCTCGCCGAGATGGGCATGGTGCCGAAAACCCTGCAATCCACGGTTGACGCGGCGGTTAACACGGGCAACAACATGGCTATCCCCACGGAAGAATTCGTGGACACGATTCAATGGATGGAAGAAGAATTGCAGGACGAAATGGAAGACCCGAAAGCAGGCTTGTTCCTCGACCGGACGGACAAAAACGTGTTTTACACCGTGAACCCGCGCGAACCGAAGTTCTTCCCGCTCTCCATCGCCGCCATGGGCAAAGTGTTCTACGCCGCCGGCGAGGACTGGACGCTCTCGTCCAAGTACTACGACGTGACGAATTACGGCTACTTCAACGGCAACAACGCCGAGGCAACACAAATCGCCCGTAACCTCTACGACGAGATACACAAACTCAATTGCAAACGCCTCGTGCTGGGAGAATGCGGTCACGGTTCCCGTGCCATGCGCTGGGAAGGCCCGAACTACCTCAAAACGAAGTACGATTTCGACACGATTACCGTGGTTGAATTGATCGGGGAATATATCCGTGGCGGACGCATCAAACTGGACAAGACGCTCAACGATAAAGTGGTCACCATACACGACCCCTGCAATCTCGTGCGCAACGGCGGATTACTCGATGAAATCCGTTTCGTCGTGAATGCGGCGGCAGCCCACGTGGTGGAAATGACGCCCTACGGCACCGACAACTTCTGTTGCGGCGGCGGCGGCGGGGCTCTTGCCATGAGCGAGTACAACGAACGACGCCTCAAAATCGGTAAAGTCAAAGCCGACCAAATTACCGCCACCGGGGCACAAATCGTGGTCACCCCTTGTCACAACTGCGTGGACCAATTAACGCAAATCAATCACACGTACAATCTGGGCATTACCATAAAGACCGTGGCGGAACTGGTCGCGGATGCCCTGATAATTGAAAATGGAGAATTGAAAATTGAAAATTAAAAATAAAAAACTCCTCCGGCACTCCGTGCCACCTCCTCTATAAACAGAGGAGGAGCTAGTGACTAATTCGAAGGTCGTGAGTAATTCAAATTTTAAACAAAAAAAATGGTCGGCTTGTGCGGTTGGAATTTAAAATCTAAAATTTAAAATCTAAAATTAATTAGGATCTAAAATCAATACAAGTTATGAGCAAATTAATCTACTTAGACAATTCAGCAACCAGCTTCCCGAAGCCGGACGTAGTTTATGATTTCATGAACGACTTCTATCGCAAACATGGTGTTAATCCCGGACGTTCCGGATTCGATGCTGCCGTTGAAACGGAAGAAGTGGTGAACAGCACCCGCAAGATGCTGACGAAACTCTTCAACGGGGGAACAGACCACAACCGTTTGACGTTCAGCTATAACGCCACAGATTCATTAAACCTCATCATCAACGGTCTGGTGGAGAAAGGCATTCACGTGGTTTCCACCATGCTGGAACACAACTCGGTATTGCGTCCCCTCAACATGCACCATCAAAACGGTACAATTGACGTGACTTACGTTTCTTTTGACGAGAACGGTTACGTGCATCCCGACGACATCAAAAAAGCGATTCGACCGAATACCAAATTTGTGGTGGTTACCCATTGTTCCAACGTACTGGGAACAATCCAACCCTTGGCTGAGATCGGGAAGGTATGTAAAGAAAAGGGTGTGATATTCGTGGTTGACGGCAGTCAGGGTGCCGGAGCCGTGGATCTGGATATGCAAGCCTCGAATATCGACGTGTATTGCTTCACCGGACATAAATGCCTCATGGGCCCGACGGGAATCGGCGGTTCATACGTGCGTGAAGGCATCGAGATCAAACATACCCGCGCCGGAGGTACCGGAGTACGTTCCGCTTATCCCGTGCATCTGGATGAATACCCGTATCGTTTGGAATACGGAACGTTGAACCTGTTAGGCGTTGCCGGATTGAATGCCGGGGTAAAATGGATTCAAGAACAGGGTATCATGAATATACACCACCGAGAAATCCAATTATGGGATAAACTGCGCAAAGCGTTACAGGACATCGAAGGTGTTACCACTTATTGCGCCAATAGCCCCGAGAACAAAAACCCGGTACTTAGTTTCAACATCAACGGATTCGATTCCGCTGACGTGGGTACCATGCTCGACGTGGACTACAATATCGCCGTTCGCACCGGATTGCAGTGTGCCCCGAAAGTACACGAGGTGATCGGCACGTTCGACCTCCACGGCACCGTTCGCATGAGCATCGGCGCCTTCACCACGGAAAAAGACGTGAACACGGCGATCGAGGCAGTAAAGGAAATTGCCGCTATCAGAAACTAACGCAAGGGAAATTTTAAGAACCAAAGGTCGACTTTATGGACTTTACTAGAAGGAGGTGTCAAAATGACTTTTGACACCTCTCTTGTTTTCAAGCAAATAACACTTTCGAATTTTTTCCCCGAATAAAGTACGATATATTCATTTTCGAATACGTTGTAAGTAAAAAATGATTACTTTTGAGGCCATTAAAACAAACATTAAAATTAGCGATATGTACGGAAAATTTCAAGACTTTTTAAAGACTGAATTACAGTCGATAAAAGACGCCGGCTTATACAAAAGCGAAAGAATTATCGTGACCCCGCAAGACGCGGAGATTAAACTTGCCACGGGAGAAACAGTGTTAAACTTTTGCGCGAACAACTATTTAGGACTTTCTTCCAACCCGACAGTCATCGAGGGTGCCAAGAAAGCATTGGACAGCCGCGGTTACGGTATGTCTTCTGTACGTTTTATTTGCGGAACTCAAGATATACACAAGGAACTGGAAGCTAAAATTTCTCAATTCTTCGGCACGGAAGACACGATCCTCTACGCCGCTTGTTTCGACGCTAACGGCGGGGTATTCGAACCGTTATTTGGACAGGAAGATGCCATCATCTCCGACGAGTTGAACCACGCTTCCATCATCGACGGAGTTCGTCTTTGCAAAGCCGTACGTTACAGATACAAACATGCCAACATGGCTGACCTAGAGGAACAATTGAAGATTTCTCAAGCTCAACGCTACCGCATCATCGTTACCGACGGTGTGTTCTCCATGGACGGGGATATCGCCAAGATGAACGAAATCTGCGACTTGGCTGAAAAATACAACGCACTCGTAATGGTTGACGACAGCCACGCTGCCGGATTCATCGGTAAAACGGGACGCGGTTCAGCCGAACACCACCACTGCATGGAACGCGTGGATATCTTCACCGGAACCCTCGGTAAAGCTCTCGGTGGTGCCATGGGCGGATACACGACCGGTAAGAAAGAAATCATCGACATGTTGCGCCAACGTTCAAGACCTTACCTGTTCTCCAACTCCTTGTCCCCGGCAATTTGCGGTGCATCTATCGCCGTATTCGACATGCTGACAAAGAGCACCGAATTGAGAGACCGCGTGATGGACAACGCCAACTACTTCCGCGCTAAATTGACGGAAGCCGGATTCGACTTGAAACCGTCCGAATCAGCCATCTGTGCCTTGATGCTTTACGATGCAGTGCTTTCACAACAATTCGCTGCCGAACTGCAAAAAGAAAACATCTACGTTACCGGATTCTACTACCCGGTTGTACCGAAAGGACAAGCCCGCATCCGTATCCAATTGTCAGCCGCACACACTCGCGAGCAACTGGATCGTGCCTTGACTGCCTTTATCAAGATCGGTAAGAAACTCGGGGTCATCAAGTAAACGAGATTATCTTATATACAAAAAGGGCGTGCACAATCACGCCCTTTTTTCATTACCCGCTTTTTAATTGCCGTATTCCTCTTTTATCCTTTTCACTTCCGTGTAAACAAAATCCCCCTGACTCATGGACTTGACAGCTAAGTCGATGTATTTTCTACCCTCTTTCTTCTGCCCGGACAAGAAAAGTATCTCCGCATAATACGCCATCCCTACCGCATCTTTTTCGTCCAACTTCTCTTTCAACCATTTCAAGGCTATATTTCTTTGTTCCCGATTCTGTGCCTTTTTCCCCAATTGATGGGCGTACGATCTTGCCAATGTACCGTTTTCCTGTTCCCCGTATATGGGGATTAATTCCAACAAAGCTTCCAAATACAGATCGTCTTTGCGGTATCTTTGGGCATAATACATTTTCCGGTTAGATACCATTTCTTTAAAATTCTTCTCTAATGAAGGGTATTTCACACACAAGTCGTTATAAATACCGTCCCATTCCGGCATTCTAGCGGAGTCATTCACGAGAGGCAAAACCATTTCCCGCTCGATAAGCCCCACCACTTTTTTCTTGGCACTGCCTTCCCCCAGAACGACATCCACTTCTTCCGGGTGTTCCAGAAAGAACCTAAAAGTTTCATCCCGCGTGCCGGACATGAAATCATTGGCATAACGGATTCCTTTCTCCAAAATCCGCTCCTCGGGAGTAATGGTCTGCCAGAAGACATTGGCGACCTTCATGGCATTCACCCCGTCCCGCCGCATGGCGAAATCAATTGACAGGTCGTAGAGAAATTCCACGTCCCGTTCTCCCGCCTCAAATGCACGTAAACGGGTATACAACTGTTGCTTCTCGTCCAAAGCAGTCTTTCCCAACTCGATAAAAGCACCGGCATTATTCGTCGCTCCCGGCATGGAATGCACAATCTCCCCTTTGAAATTAAAGAAAAGTAACGTCGGCACACTCTGTATCTTGTAGGTCTTTTGTATCTTTTCCGCTTCTTGATACCATGCTTTGACATACTCGTCATCGTTTGCCGTTTTATTAAGTTGTAGCTTCACGCAAACAAAATGCTCGTTAAAAAAGTTCCCGACTTCCTCGTTCGGGAAAACGGCTTGTGCCATAGCTTGACAAGGTCCGCACCACGTCGCCATGACATCCATAAAGATGTATTTATTCTCTCGTGTAGCCTTTTTCACGACCTCTTCCCAACTCATGCTTTTATCAAACCGGATACCTTTATTCTCTTGGGCAATTGTCCCCACCGGAAACAATAAAGCCAATAACACGAGCACTTTAAACCTCATAACTGTTTTAATTAATTTCATTCATCACTTGCTTTAAAAACTTCATTTCTCGGGCGTTCTTTTTTTTCATTTCCATTGCCCTCTCGTGTAGTTTACTCCCTTCCTCGGTCAGCTTCAACGCCGTGTTCACACATTTCAATCCTTTCCCCTTTTGTTTGTTCAAGAAAAGGATATCCGCGTAATTCAACAACTGATAAGCGTTCGTTTCATCCAACGTGCGCTCCAGCCACTCGAGGGCAATTTTACCCGCTTCTTTGTCTTGAGCCTTGCGTCCCAATTCGTACGCGTAATTAGGAATCAACACCTCACTCCCTTCCTCCCAACAGATAGGCAACAACTCTTTTAGCGCGGCGGCACAAAGCCCATCGTTATGATACCGTTGCCCGTATCCTAATTTCCGGTTCAATAACATTTTCCGGATACTCTCTTGTTTCTTCGGGTATCTCTCCGTTAATTCCCGGTAAAGCCCGTCCCAATCGGGTATATTCACGGAATCCTTCATCAGCGAATTGATGTATTTCGCCTCGATTGCCCGTATTACTTTCTGATCCGCCACTCCTTTCCCGAGTACGGCATCGACCCGCTCCGGGTGATCCATGAAAAGAGGGAGCATGGCGTCGTCAACACTCTCGAAAAAATCGGCGGCATAACGGATACCCTTGTCCAGTAACCGTTCTTCCGGGGTTATCGTCTGCCAAAAAGTATTACCCACCTTTCTCGCCATCACCTTATCGTCCAACATCAAGAAGTTCACGGACAATTCATACAGGAACTCCACGTCACGCTCCCCTGCCTCGTATTTTTTCAAACACGTGAATATTTGCCGGTTCTCGTCCAAGGCTATTTTGCCCGCCTCCACGAAACGCCCGGCATCAGGCATCCCGCCCGGGATGATATGCACCAACTCCCCTTGCGGGTTATAGTATAAAGACGTGGGCAACACCTTGATTTTCGCTTTCGTGCATATATCGTTCACCTCCTTGTGCCAAGCCTTCACGTACTCGTCGTCCTTGGCGGTTTTGTCCGTTTGCAATTTGACGCAGATAAAATGCTCGTTGTAGAAATCTCCGACCTCCTTTTGAGGAAAGATATTCTTGACCATAGCTTGACAAGGTCCGCACCACGTGGCCATAACGTCCACGTAGATATATTTATTCTCCCGCGTGGCCTTTTCAACCACTTCCCGCCAACTCATGCTCTTGTCAAAGCGGATTCCCTGTTCTTGTGCCCTCGTAAGGCCCGGCATACAAAGCACCAATGCAATAATAATAATCAATTTCATACGTTTCTTTTTTTAATTTACAACATACTATAATACATCCTCTATTTTAGTTTTATAACTCATCCAACTCTCCCGTTCCACCCCGCCAACCGTTCCGGACAAGGCTTGTTCAATCCTTCCGTGCAGTTTACGCAAATGCACCCGCAAAGCTACCGACTCATTACTTTTGGCATACCCTCGCGCAACTTTCCCAACGATCTCCAAGTAACGCAACCGCAAAGCCTTCATACAAGCATCTTCATGTCCCGCATCAACCCATATAGCCCGGTACAGACCGTCTAAAAATTCATCTGCCGTGTAGGGAGAATCCTCCCCGGACATGATGTTATTCAAAGCAAACCGGCTTATACTTGTTTCAAATAAAAACTCAAGCACGGCGCTTTGCCAACTTGTAATCATTTCTACCGGATCGATTCCGGCTTTTCGGATTAACGCCGAACGTATCAACCATTGCGGCGTGGCAAAAACCTCCCGAACTAGAAACTCCATCGCTTTTTCCTGTCGCTCCCGTCCCACGGGGAAAAGCACGGGTACATACGCGCAAGAGGCTTCCGGTCGGACCTCCATACCGCCAAATTGCTGAAGAACGGGCAACACGGTAGTGTACAATACTCCTGTTTTCTCTCCGGCGTGTCGTACCCATGACACCCACCCCGTCGTGTCACGCTTGCCCGCGAACATCCGCTTCACGTTCTCCAAAGTGTAGCCCGCACTCGCTATCGGATCATCTCCTTGATTCTCTAAATTAGCAACAGCCCGTGAATTGTCACACCACCGGAACTCCGGTCGTGCCATATTTGCCAACAATGCCGCAGCACATTCCTTTTCCCCGTAACGATATCCCCAATTGATCGCCCAACAATCATACTCCCCCACCACGGGAAACATACCCGCCATTCCGACCATATCTTCCGGCTGTGCCACCGTGTTCAGCATGACACCCCCCATGATAGAGGATGACATTTCCCCAACTCTATCCCGCAAATTCTCCACGGGAATCCATGCAGAGGCAAGCCTGTTCGGCAATAACCCCAAAGCTATACCTACCCTTTGTCCTACCGTTACACGGATCAGATTACCCGTGATTTGTTTCTCCGTTTCCCCGGAATGATCTCCCGCTTTCCATAGAGCACTCCTTGCGATCCATTCGTATCTCAAAGAATCCAACACTTGCGGCGACCAATGCACCCGGGCTTGTACAATTTGCCCGCTCCGGGGATCGGCATTCACATCCACGACCTCTCCCCGCAAGGAATCCTGATAAAGAATTACCCCGCTCAACGACGATATTTCCCGCGACAGTTCTCCCGGCAATTCCCGTGCAACGATAGCATTCTTGAATCCGGCAGCCTCAAAAGCCCGCTGCCAGTCCTCGACAGCCCGGACAAAATAAGGTCGCCAACAAGCAGGAATCGCGGGATCGAGATAAAACACTATCGGCTCGTGAGGTTCCGTCAACTTCCCCTGCTCGTACGCCCCCATGTCACGAGGCTCTAACGCCCATCTCCTCACAACATGGCGAGTACGCACGCCCGTACTCTCATCCTTAAAATAATCGTACGAAACAGAAGAAAACCCCACTCTCCTGTCTCTTTCCCGTGCTTGCCACGGGACATCCGGTAACAGAAAGAACGTGGTTGTCACCGGCATCCCGGTCATTTTATCTCCTTCCCGTTTCCACTCACGACGTATGGCAGGCATTTCCCGCATTACCGTGCAATAGAAACGATCATTCTCTCCACGAAAACGCACAATTTCCTTTCCCTCGCCATCAAACAACGGTTGTCCCCCTTTCATCATCCCCGTCACATCTATCACGATATAATCGGAAGATTCATTCAGAATCGGGCAATTCATGGCAGGCAACTCCACCTTGCCACGGGCTAACAATCTCCTCATCCCCGGAGAAGTTTCTCTTTCGTCAAAACGATAATCCGGCAGATACACATCCACCTTCCCGGCTTCCCCCGGTCTGAAAATGACGGTTCTCTCCTTTCCCCATCGGCTCCCCGGCTGATAGGTACGATTCTCGTGCACGGAATCCAAACGACTCACGACCAAAAAAGTCCTTCCCAACATCTCCCGGGGCATTTCCAACAGACATTTCTCCCCGGAAGCGTACACTCGAAAAGCAGACGCGTAACCATCACCGATGCACAACACCCGGATAAGCAACAGAATACAAAATATTTTCCGATACATACAATACATCTCCTTTTACTTTAAAAACCTATTCATACGCTGAATCAAATCCCGGCAATAGACACCGAATCGCTCGTCCATGTTTGCCACACTAACTTGTTTCAATTTTCCCTGCATATCTGCCATATACCCTTTGTAGAATCGGATTGCCTGCGGCCCGCCTCTCGAACCGTAAGAACTGACTTGCCGCAAGAAACTGTGTTGCAAATTCTGCCTGTAAACATCCGGCATCTCTCCCGACAACACGTCTTGCCAGATGATCCGATTTAAATCCTCGAAAAAGTCCGTCCGTGTATAATTTCCAACGGAATCCCTCTCCGGTAAGCCACTCCCTTTGCCAACCAACATCGTCAAAACCCCGCTTTGCACCAATTCGATGAAACGTAACGGATCATTCTCCACTTTTCCCGACAACATCGGTTTCAACAACCATTCGGGAGTGGTAAACACCTGTTCTCCCAAAAACATCATCGCCCGACGCTGATACTCCCTCTCCACCGGCGTTCGCACTGCTTGTTCCTTCTCGTCATAATTTACATAACTGCCTCCCACGATATTCACCACCTGTTGCATGTAAAAATAAAACTGTCCCCGGGGTACATTTTGCTCTCCGATAAAGATGATCCGGTCATACATATTCCGGAAAGTCGTGTAACTGCCATCCGCATCCGGAGCCCACCGGTCCAATTGCTCCAATACCCGCTTCAAATTGGCTATCCCGTAAGTATTCGCTTCCACCAAATCATCCCCCAAATCTTCCGATTGGCAACGGGGATCTCCCGAAGTATTCTGAGCCCCGAACCATTGTCCCCACTTCTTTTGCTCCTCTCCGACCCAAGCGGACACGTGCGCGTGCTCTTCCTCCAATGTCTTTATTTTCGGGAACAAACGATAGCCCCATTCGATAGCCCAGTAATCATACGTGTTTATCCGGGGAATCAAATTTTTCCGCTCGATGCCGTCCCCGGGTTGTGCCACGTAATTAAACCTCGAATAATCCATAAGAGAAGTGGAAATACCGTTTTCCGTCAACCATTCGTTATCCCGCAACTTCTCCACAGGCACAACGGAACTCGCCCCCATGTTATGAGTCAGTCCCAACGTGTGTCCCACCTCGTGCGAAACAATCACCGATAGCAATGCACCCAACCATTCATCCGAAATCCCTCCCGTGAATACCCCCGGATCACTCGCTCCCGCCTGCATCATGTAATTCCCCTTCAACCACTCCACCAACCCGTGTCCCCACTGGATACGAGCGTGATATATCTGCCCGCTCCTCGGGTCGGCATACCGTTCCCCGAAGGCGTTTTCTTCCGGGAGCGGCTTATACACGATAGCCGCCCGACAAGACTCCAACGTCCAAGTCGAATCGGTCGACGGTGCCACCCTCGCCTCAATGGCATTTTTAAACCCGGCTCGCTCGAAAACGGGCTTCCAGTTATTGATTGCCATTTCAATATAGGGAACCCATTTTGCCGGAGTCAACGGATCAATATAAAACAGAATAGGTTCCCGAGGTTCCACGAGTATTCCCTTCTGATACTTCTTCATATCTTCCGGGCGGGGTTCCAACCGCCAACGGGAGATGCAATACGCCTCTTCCTCTTTCGCCGTCGTATCGTCGCATACCAAATGCTTGCTCCTGAAATACCCCACCCGCTGATCTTCATAACGAAGCCGCATCAATTGCCCGGACATCAAAAACAGACAACTACTCGCCTGTACCTGCCCTCCCTTTCTCTCCCGCCAACCGACAATCTCCATGCAATCCGGATGAGAAATGATTTTCAGTGTCAGGGTCCGCAATTTACCGTCTACCATCCCCGTGTCGCTCACCACCCACGACGTGATATCCAAACGCAAAGCCTTCCCGTTGCCGCTCTCCTCGCTCTGAAAATCGGCAATCTCATGAGGAGCCTTAGGCAGTCCCGTCATATTGGAACCCGCATTCTTACTCATCACCGCTTTCTGTATCAACACCATCCTACCATTCTCTCTCTCCCGCAACTGCAAGATTCTCGGCTCTCCGGACATATCCCCCACTTGGGCGTAATAACCGTTCCCCACCGCCGCGATCTGGTTCACCAGCAACCATTCCCTCCCCACGAGAGATGCAGACAATTCCCAAATCACCCGATCTCCTTCCCGGTATATCTTGAAATAATCTTTCTCTTTCCCCTTACCCGCCGAAAAAACAGGCAGCAAGAGGAAGAGAAGGAAGGAAAACCGGAATGTTTTCCTCCCCGCTGCACAACATTTCAATAAATTCATAATTATGATTTACCTAAATTTAAAATACAATTTCTAATCTCATAGAAATCTTTTATCGTCCCATTAAAATAATGGGAAGCCCAAAATATACTTCTCGGTTTTTCATAACTCTTTTCAATAGCTTCTACAATATCTCGTGAATAATTGGGAAGAAACAAGTTAAGATTACCTACAAAATTTTGAATCTCATCGTATTCATCTTCTAAACCTAAAAAAATAGCACTTTCTCTCGTGATTTTCAACACGTATAAAGAATCTTCTTTTTCCACGTAAGAATTTATTAAAGAAGTCCCTATCGTATTTAATCTGAAAGAAATTAAAAGCGCATATTTATCTTCTTCAGGCATCTTTTTCAAGAACTTATTTAAAGAATCTACAAATACATTCACGTATTTCTTGTATATAATTGGTACATCTTCAGTTCTTGGAACAACTAACGAATCCCCGCTCACTTCCGGTTGCAATAATTTTCCATACTTCAACCTTTCTTTTTCTTGAGCTAATGTTCGCTGTTCTCCACATGTCAACACAAATAAATCTGAAGATTTATTGTTAGCGCCACATCCATAAAGCCCACCTAAACACAATAATAGAATTAGCAGTTTCATCCAAAAACAAGCATTGTACTTCATAGAATTCAATTAAAAGGATTTATTGAGCTTATTCTATTTATATCTCGGGACAAAACCAACCCCACATTATTTAAACCAGAAAAGATTTCTGCTGTTCCTATCACAACATAACGAATACGGTCAGCTTGTTTATCTGCCCTTGAACCTCCGTCCACCCAACGGTGAGAACCTCCGACAAGTCCATTGCCAACCATATCTGCTCTCAAGGAAATATCTTTGAAATCTCTCGTTGAAACATTTTTCTGCCATGTTAAATAAGCTTTTACAATCAAATTAGCCGCACCATGAGTAATTGTTTCTATATTCAATATTGTTGAAGCATAATCATACCCCGGATTAATATCTCCACTTTCGCCTCTTGATAATACCTCAATCCTGTCTAGAACATTTGTTTTTATTTGCTCTTTTGAAGAAACAATTATTGTATCTAATTTCCCATTTGCCAATAATCTATTCAGTTGTTGATTTCTTTCGGCAACACACGAGTCCGAAGACTTGTTTTTTTTCAATAAGTAATACTTTATTTTAAATTTTGTACTAAGTTTTTTTAGTAGCTTATAATTTTCCGAAGAAAGCGAATCTTTTACCCATTCAGGAATAACACCTAAAGGCATAAATTCTGCACTATCATTTATAAAAGTACTACGTCCTAATGAAGATATACTTTCTCCATGAATATCTAAACTGGGCTTGGTATCATATTGTTCACAAGAGATAAAGAATATCCCAAATACAATCAATAACAATTTTAGTATTTTCATAATCCTATCCACCTTAATTTCATTATTTTTTATACACGATCTTCTTTATCTTCCCGAAATCGGTTGCCAACAACTTAGGCTCTGCGTCTTTCAAATCCCCGGTATTCACCAACGTGAAAGCATAGAGCGCTCCCTTGCTCCCGTTATACGTAGCGGCAGTCAGGTTCAGCCCGTCGTTTGTCGGCAAGACTATAGAAACCACCTCTTCACCCGCCGGGAAAGCATAAAGCAACCGGGAAGTATTCGCGTCTGCGTCATACAAGCGAATTTCGTTTCCATTGGCATAATATATCTGCTGCCTACCGTACGGGGACACAAACACCGGACTATCTTTCATACCGGGACACGCCTCTTCGCTAACAACATGAAAAGGACCACCATTAAATCCTACTCCCGCCATCGTATAACGTATCACGTAAGCATTGTCCGCATCCCGAAACACCATATTATAATAGTAATTTCCCGCACCTCCGGTCGGCATTCCGATCAATTCCCAATCTTCATCTACTTTCGCCGCATTAAACAAGGTATCTCCCGCAGAAACATAAACACCTCTCACATCCGTAAAAACCACGTTAGTTGCTTGGTACCGGGAATAAAAACGGTGATTCACCTCGTCAAAATACAAAATCCCCATCAATTGCCCCCTGTAATTCATTCCCGAACCGATAAAGGAAGCACAACCGGTTTCCAAACCATCTGACGCAACCATAGGTTCTCCAAATAAAGTTTGCCCCTGATCTTGATGCATCCGGTAAACCTTTCCATCATTTATCAAAACAAATGTAGAATTCTTCTCGATATAATTTGCCAAAACCTGTGGACGAATAACTTCCGGACGCGTTGCAAACATCTGCTCTATATCGGCAAGCACCCGACAAGAACGATAATCTATCACGTATCCCCAATCTTCTCCGAAAATCATCGTCATATTCCCCGCGGCAACCTTCCCGTCCGGAGATGAATACCCGCTAAAATCGACCGTAAACAAATCCGTTACATTCGGTTTCAACACGACTTCCGGGTTTACCTCCGAGAATATACTATGAAACACAGTATCCGTCGATGTGTTGTAAAAACTGATATCCGAATGATTGTCATATTGCTCCACGACAAAATAACCAGGCTGATAGTTCGTCCGCACCTCCAATTTCATCCCCTTACGATAAGTGACACCCGTGTTATTATCCGTCACCTTAAAATCGAACGGGTAAGAATTACCGGAAGCATAATCAACCTGCTCGGCAAAGTCCCGATCCGTGGATAATACCACATTCACAGAATCCGAAGAGGTAGGAATAGAAACCACCCACTCGTAACTCAAGTTTTCCTCATTCTCTTCCAAAGCAAAAGAGAGTTTGGGAGATACTTCCAGTACCATCCCCTGTTGCACAGATACGATTTCCGGTAAATCAATCGAAATCTCATTTAAATCCCGATAAGAATAATTTCCCTTATCCTTGTAACACGACGCCAAAAGCAATACGCCCAGCATCCCGATAAGACTATATCTAAACCAATTTTTCATACTTTCGTGTTTAAATTAAAAAGTAACTTGTTCCCCATTTTCATCCAGCATCTTTTCGCCGGGATGTTCTTCTTGCCACAATTGTAATTCACGACGCATACGCAACAAGTCATCATACATATAATTTCTATCCGCGGGGGACACCGGTTCTACACCCCAGTATTTCCCCAATTTCTCGTACATGAAATCAAACTTCACCCGGCTCCAATCACCAAAAATACCGCACTGTGACCAATAAGGCGGCTCCGACACCAAGTTGGAAAACTTCAACTCGTAGCGCAAAGAAATCAAAAATGTCTTGTCGTCCGATACCGTATCCCCGAACACCCGTGCGGGAAATTCTTCGGAAGGTTCAAGCACGAACTTGACAATTTTCTCTTCGTCACCCAAATTCTTTTTGAGTAACAGCACCTTCGGGGTAAATGAAACCGCATTGGCAGGTAACACGTTATCCTCAATTATAAAATGCTCGCCTTCCACGGCTGTGCTTCCCTCTCCCGCGACTAAATTCACTTCACGATCGTAATCCACGGGCTTCCCCATCAAACGAATCTCCGGAAGTTCAAAAGTATGTTCCTCTACCCCCGGGAAAAAATAGAACGAATAAAAACCGCTGAATATCTTGTTGAACTCGTCCATGTCAAATTTATTCTGTTTAATGACAGTTCCCGTTCCGTAAAACCACACCCCTGCATCATAAGAAGCTCCGGGAATCTTGTCATCATCTTCACAAGCGGCAACAATCCCGAATAACATCACCGCCAACATGATTCGTATATTATATAACGTTTTCATTTTCATAACTGTTCTTGTTGATTATTCTGTAACTCCACGTCTTAATTCAAGCTCTTTCTCCGGTATGGGGAACACGTAACCGGGAGTCGCAACATCCACGTATGTTTCTTGATCATGCTCCAATACCTTCGTTATATTCAACCGCTTATAATAATAGAACAAATGCCCTTCACTGAAAAATTCTTTCTTGTACTCGTTCAGAATCTCGTTCCGGAACTCTTCGTCCGATATGGAATCTTCTAGCTTTTTCAATCCCCTGTTCACCAAAACCTCGTTCAGATAAGCACGCCCTTCCGCCGTGTTACCACAACATTCGGCGGCGATATAATACATCTCAGACCAACGCATCAAAGTAACCAAATCTCCCCTGCTGGCAACACCTCCATTGTACCTATAAAACACATACTTTTGACCACCCACCTGATCCGTTGCAGCAAGATACCACAAATACGTGAACCGATAATCCGTACTTCCCCCCGACGTTTTTCCATAAAGCTTTTCTATATCCGAGACATCATTATCCAAACGCTCCATCGCGAATCCCATTCTTTTCTCGTACACGTCTTTCAGATCGGTTTTATTCAAAGTAAATATACACTCCGTGTAAAATGCAACATCCCTTGATTGCAAATCTTTACAGTCCACCAATGGATCCATAAACCTGAATTGTTGTGACTCAATTACTTTTTTGGCATACAACAAAGCGTTTTCCGTGTCCCCCTTCCAGTGGTAAATCCTAGCCATCGTCGCGTACACCGCCCAACGATTAAAATGAGAGCGGCGACTGTTCAACCAACTGTTCTCCACGGAAGACGAGTACATATTGTCTACCGACAACAAACTATCCGCTTCCTGCAAATCCCGAAGAGCCAACCCGATCACCTCGTCCTCCGTATTGAACAAAGGCCATTCCCGCCCGGATAGTTTCGTCACGTAAGGAATGGTCAATTCATCCCCAGTCAACGCATACGGCTTCCCGAACAACCGCATCAAATCGAAATGCATAAAAGCACGGACACCTAACGCCTCCCCCTTTATCATCCGGTAATTGTCATAAGTAAATACCGATTTATAATTTTCAATCTGCTCCAACAGACTATTTACGTTAGCGATAACATTATAACCTTTACTCCAAATATTATCAATCGTACCGACAACTTTAGAATCCTGATAATAATTGGCTGCATCCAAATCTTTTCCTAACCCTCCGACATCATAATTACTATATATTTTAAAGCGTCGAGCCAACACGTCCAAATAAGTCACACTCAGTATATCCCCGTACAAGGCATCATCCGTCATCAGGTAATACACCCCCGCCATGCCGTCCATAAATCCCTGTTCCGTCTTGAACATCTCGTAATCGATCACTTCCGTCTTCGAGGGTACATCCAACCAATCGTTACATGCCCCCAAGGAAAGCCCGAAAACCAACACGATATAAAAAATATATTTCTTCATAATCTACTTTTTTATTTTTCACAAACACTACAATCTAGCCGACAGCGTAAACAGGAAACTACGATTGAACGGGTAAGACGTACCGGACTCCCGCTTCATACTTGAAATACGCAATACATTCTGCATCGAGAAACTCACGCTAAAACGGTCGCTGTTAATCGCCTCTTTGGAAGTATCATTCACTTTCTGCACGGCCTTGTTCACCAACCGGTTCAACCAACGCTCCACCAGAATACCCGGGTCAATCGTCAATCCCGTAATCTCGAACGAATTTGCTTTCTGCACGAAACGAGAAGTCACTTTCGTCGATTTTTCCGTACGCGTATAACCTTCCAAATCCACCAATCCTTTATAATCGGCAGGTTTACCCGGTTCCATCCAACGATCTTTCAACACCCGTTTATCCATATTTTGTTTCAAATTGAAATTCTCCACTTTACTTGCCAGCGTACTGTTATACAACACACCTCCCGTGCGGAAAGTCAACCCGAAATTCAAACGGATCCATTTGTATTGGAAATTATTATAAATCGTGAAGTTCAATTTCGGTTGCATATCTCCCATATACACCATATCCTCCTGTCTCCACACGTAAGTTTGCCGCCCGTCTTTCGTCAGGAATACCTCGTAACCGTTACTCGCATCAATTCCCAAAGAACGCACGGCATACAATCCGCTCACGCTGGCACCTTCCACGTATTGAAGCACCGGAGTCGTAGCTCCGTTTGTTATCTGTTGATTCAAGGCAGCTTGATTTTGTGCTTTCAAATTATCCGTGATCTCCAACAATTTATTCTCGTTATGATAGAATGAAGTAGATACAGACCAGAACAACTCTCTCTTGGGTGCTTGAAACAACACCACCCGAACCCCCAAATCGAATCCCACGTTCTGGCTCTTACCCAAATTATCGTGATAAGAATCAAAACCATTGGAAGGAACCGTGGAAGTCGACATGATTAAATCGTCCGTGGTCTCCCGGTAATAATTAAAGTTCGCCGTCACCCGTCCATCGAACAATCCCAAATCCACACCATAATTCCATTTTTGCGTTTGCTGCCACTTCAATGCCGTGTTCCCCAACCCCATCAACGTGGCAGGGATAAAATCAAGGTACCGTCCGTCCGTTTGATACTTGTACGTCGTGGCTCCCGCGTAAGCCGGGAAATTCACGCTTCCGGTAAATCCCCATGAAACCCGGAACTTCAACTGGCTGATAATATTCTGCCCCAGCATAAATTTCTCGTTATGGAAATTCCAACCGATACCGACAGAGCCCAAATCCCCGAATCTTTTTTTCCGCCCGAACACGGATGAACCGTCCGCCCGAATAGAACCATCCAACAAATAACGATTACCGTAAGCATAACTCAAGTTCCCGTAAAAACCCGCCGTTCGTTTCATACTATAACTCCCGGACGGTTTCGTGTTACTGTATTGCAGCCCGAACAACAAATCATCCAAGCGGTCATTCGGGAATCCTTTAACCACCAACCCGAAAGAATTGGACTCATCGTGATTCAACTGCGCTCCCGCGGAAATATAAATCGTGTGATTCCCAAAGTTTTGCCCGTAATTCAACGTGGAAGTCAGCTGCCACTTTTTCGTCTTTCCATTATTCTTGGTATAAGATCCCCTTTCGGAAAAAGCCGACGTGAAAAATTCGGACGCCGTTCCCGGTATGAAATTATCCCGTTCCGTTGTCCCGTGTGTATAGGTAAACGTCGTGTTCAACTTCAAACCTTTCACGAAAGTCACTTCCGACCAGAACTCGTTACCGATAGAAAGACTGGAATTTGTATTCACCATATGCAAATGGGCATTCCAAAGCGGATTCTTCTCGGCAGGGGTATGGGATGAAGAGATTAAACCATTACTCCCCTCCGTGGGATAAATATCCACGTATTTAGTGACATTACCGTTCTCATCCTTCGGTAGCCAGTAAGGATTCATCCGGGCATATTGACCGAAATCCCCGTAAGGTGATTCCGACCCCTTGGAAGAACTGATCTTTAGCGCATACTGGAAACTTAATTTCTTATCCAAAGTCGTGTACTTTACCCGGACGTCACCCCCGAGTACATTCCGGTAAGAACCTTTCATGATACCGCCGTTATTGGAATAATTCACCGTTCCCTGCAACAACACTTTTTTGGTCCCGTAAGAAACCCGCGCTGTATGGGAATGAGTAAATTCCGTACGCAAAGGTTGGGACAACCAATATGTATTAATGCCTCGGGCTACATTGTGTTTGACCAAGTTGTGCAAATCATCCAACTGCTTCTGTGTCGAAAAATCACGGCTACGATAGTAACCACCAATCTCCTCAACCTCCAACTTTTGCTTGGCATTCATCAAGTTGAAACTAGATAAATCCGGTATATTCACTCCATAAGTACCCGTGTAAAACACTTGCGTTTTTCCCTCTTCCGGCTGAATCGTTTCCACAACCAATACCCCGTTTGCGGACTTGGAACCGTAAATCGCTGTCGCAGCAGCATCTTTCAACAACGTGACTGACTTCACGATATTGGGACTCATGTCAAACAAAGTCTGCAAATCGGACTCGAAACCGTCAATAATAATCAATGGCGGGTTGCTGATATACCCGTATTCGCTCTCCATGTCCGTCTGCATGATACTGTTCGTACCCCTCAACTGTACCTTCGGCAACACGTTCGGGTTGGAACCGTTCACCACGTCGTCCGGCATCTGGAACGAGGCATCCAACACCTTCAAGGCACTCAGAATACTCGTTTTACTGATCGCACGGATATCCTCTCCCGTGTATTGAGTCGCGGCACCGGTAAAGTTCTCTTTCGGACGGGTAAAAATACCGTTATTGATTACCGTCACCTCCTCGATAGCATAGGCCAGAGAATCCAGAATCACGGTACCCATCTCCGATTTTGCCGTCAATGTCTTTTTCTCGTAACCGATAAAACTAAATTCGATCTTACTCCCCTCGAAAACATCCGTCAGCATAAAATGCCCGCTGGTATCCGATGTCGTACCCCGGTATTCGCCCAGCACTTGAACTGTCACCCCGGGAATCGAAACGTTCTTGGCATCCACCACCCGACCACGCACTCGTTGTATCACCTTTTTGACAACCGGGGTTGCTTTTGCTTTACTTACCACGATAGCACCACTCTGAAACTTCCATTGTAATTTCGTTCCTTTCAACAACTCGTCCATCACCTCGCTAATCGAAGCATCCTTGAACTCGTAATCTTTCCGGGGAGCATCAGGCAAATCCTCTTTCAGATAAGTAAACCGATAACGTGTCGTTTCCTGCAAGTGCTTGAACACCTGCTCTACCAACACCGACTTCATACTTAGCGTCACGCGCTGCTCCGTCTGGGCGGAAAGCATCCCCGGACACCAAAAACTACTCGCAAAAATGTAAAAGATTAGAAAAAGACCCTTCCAAACCATCTTTTTTCGTCCTTTCTTTCTCATAAAATGATTTTTTTTCATACCTTTGTTTTTAAGGTTATTAAATAACAGATACACAAATAATCTTGAACATGAGGAAGAGTGGGCTAGACTCTTCCTTGTTTTTTGATTATACCTTTAGAAACGGATATATATTTTCTTTCCTTCTATTCTATATTTAAAATCAATTAAACTCTGTAACACACACAATAACTCTTCCACTTTGTCGTCACGCATGGCGTGGAAAGTCACACTACCACCGGGCGTGGCAACTTTATTCTCGATAACAAATTCTACATCATACCACTGCGCCATAGCTGCTAGAATCATCCCTATAGGCTCTCCCTCGAAGGCAAACATTCCTTCCCGCCAAGCAACACAGATTGACGGATCATCCAATTCTACCACTTCAATATCTCCCGTTTCCCTGTCAAACACAGCCTGTTCACTAGGCGACAATATTTTGTATATCGAATCATTCCCCACGTGCACGCCACCTTTCAACAAAGTCACTTTCAAAAATTGTTCATCGGCATAATCCCGCACGTTCAGTTCCGTCCCCGTCACCCATATCTGCAAATTCTCATCCGTCCGCACTTCAAAAGGGCGGGTAGGATTAGTCCTCACTTTGAAGAAAGCCTCTCCGCGTAACGTCCCCTCCCGTTTATCTTCCGCGAACCGATCCGGATATGTCAGCACCGTTTCCGAATTCAACCAAACCTCGGTACTATCGTTCAATCGCAACCAATACTCGCTTCCCCTCGGAACTTCTACACGGATCATCTGCACCTTCTCCTCCGCGACCACATTCTCGCCAGCCTTCTCTTTCACGTGTTCCTTCCACGCCGTACCCGTGTCATTTTCTTTCAACACCACCTTGCGCCCGTCATCCACGGATAAAAACGCGTAATGCTTACCTTCCACCGGAAGAATAGGCTCCACACCCGCTTTTTCCGTCCGAAGCGAAAAAATAATAACCGTACTCAAAACAGCAACCAACAACACCGCCGCCACCGAAGAAATCTTCATGTACAGTCTGCGCCGCACCTTACGACGAATCTTTTCATGAATTGCCCCTATCGTCTTCTCGTATTTCAGATGTCCGAAATTCCGTTTACGCTCCGCAAAACTCTGCCCGGACACGAACGCCTCATACATCTCCCGATGCTCGAGGGAAGAGTCCAACCAACGCTGCAAACGCTCCTCCTCCCTCGGGGAAATATTCCCAACCACCTTTTTTACCATGATCTCGGCGAGTTCGATTCCGTCCAAATAATTCATATCTCATTTTTTTATCACTAAAACACCACCATTCAGAAAAAGTATACATCGAATAAAAAAAAATTATACATTTGTATTGTAATATTTACAATCCCCTCGTACTATGGAGTTGGACACCCTCTTACAAGAAATACAAAAGGATAACCGTAAAGCCTTTGACAAGCTCGTTTTGCAATACAACGAATCGCTGAACGCTTTCGCATTCAACATTCTCAAAGACAAAGAAGCAGCGGAAGATATCGTGCAGGATGTATTCGTTAATCTATGGCTAAACCGGAAAAAGATCACCTTCGGGGAATCCACGAAAAGCCTGCTCTACGTGTCCACTCGAAACTTGGTATACAATTATATCCGTTCCGCGAAAAGAGAAAACGAACGCTATAAACATCTCACGGAAGAAAACGAATCGTCCACGTTAAACTATATCATACAGGAAGAAGCCTTGCGCCTCTTGAATGAATCCATCGAACAACTGCCACCCCGCATGGCAGAAGTGATCCGGCTCAGTCTGGAAGGACTGAAACAAGAGGAAATTGCCGAACAAATGGAAGTCACCGTCGCCAACGTGAAAAGATTGAAAGCACTCGGTATCGAGAAGCTAAAAAAATCACTCGGGGCATTATCCTGCTTCGTGTTCACCACGACCGGACTGATCTGACCTCTCCCGGCTCTGGGCGTAATACTTGCAATACTTGTTCAACACGCACTCCCCGCACAACGGGTTTCTCTTCCGGCATACCATAGCAGCATAATCCAGTATCGCCCAGTTCAACTCCTTGCAGCGCCGCACCTCGATTATGTCATTCGCCAACTCCTGCACTTCTTTATCAAAACGCACGTCGATAAAATCACCCGGTTCAAAATAACGCTTCAATAAACGGGACATATTCACGTCCAGCAACGGTTTACGATTTCTCAATATAAACAACTCGAAAGCGTTCGTCACGTATAAACCCACGAAACCGGAAGCCCTCAACTCGTTTGCGTCCCCCGGGAGTTGCCCTCCCCTGCGACGCAAATCTTCCGTCAGCTTATAAAGCCTCCGCGCTCGATGCCGGTATAATCCCAACGGCCTCATCACCTCTTCCAATTCCTCCAGCGTTGCGCCGCAAAGAGCTTCCCAATCCGGATATTTCGAGAAAAAAGTATCATAATATCTCGCCACGGTCTCCGCCTTCGTCCTTTGCAACAGAATCTCGGATACGATCTGCTGATACTTCGTCGCACGAGCTTCCCTCCACGGGAACACCCGCTGATTCTCATCAAACCACCGTAACAGACGGTGTTGTAAATATTGAACCATTACTTCTCGCATATCGTTTCATTAACTCTTAATCAATCATGCAAATCTAAGAAATCGTTTCAAGATGTCATCACTCATCCCCTTATTATTAACAGGAATCAGTAATTAGGGTATATATACCCGTAAAATATATAACAACCGACACCCTATTTTCCCATATCTTTGTAAAAAACAAAAACGACATGAACAAGAAAGTACTTATTTTATCCGGAAGCCCGCGGAAAGGCGGAAACTCCGATTTATTATGCGACCAATTCATGCAAGGCGCACAAGAGGCCGGACACCAAGTAGAAAAGATATTTCTAAAAGACCGGACGATTCATTATTGCACGGGCTGCGGCATCTGTAACGCGGGAAAGCCTTGCCCGCAAAAGGATGACATGTCCGAAATTCTGGAAAAGATGATCGCCGCGGATGTCATCGCAATGGCCACTCCCGTCTATTTCTACACGATGGATGCCCAGATGAAAACCCTGATAGACCGGACATGTGCCCGTTACACCGAAATCAGTAACAAGGAATTCTACTTTATCGTGACAGCTGCCGACACGAGCATCCCCGCCATGGAACGCACCGTCGAAGGCTTCCGGGGCTTTACCGATTGTCTGGAAGAGGCAAAAGAAAAAGGAGTAATCTATGGCGTGGGAGCTTGGCAAATCGGCGAAATCAAACAAACGAAAGCCATGGAACAAGCCTTGACGATGGGCAAGCGATGCTGATATTCCTACCAACAATCAAGGGATATACAGGAGAAGAAATACCTTTTCGCACTATATAAAATACATTTCCATTAGGGTTTCGTGGGAAATACTTCTATGATACTCCCACGAAACCCCTATCAACCTCCTATCAGCATAAAATATTCATGCCTATTATTTGGAAATTCGCTACCTGCTACTGTATCTTCGCACTAGAATATATCCTATCGACATGCCAAATACCCGTAAGTTATCCTACTATTATCCTGCTTTCTTCCGTATTACTCCCTTTTTGCTCGAATAAAATAATACGCGAAAAAAAATTGGAAACACGTTACAAATTGTGTAAATTTATAGCCGTGAAGTGTGAGAGAACGGGTAAAGGATGTTTTCGACTACGTAAAATGATTCTCAATAAAGAATTTTTTCCGTTTTTATGTTGAAAATATTTCATTTATTCCCTGAAATGATATAAATTTGACAAATCAATGCGAATGTGTTAAATATTTAACTGAAACAATATAAAAATGCTTCCTTATGAGTAAATTTATTTCTATCGAAGAGGCTGTATCCAAAGTAAAGGATGGTATGACCATTATGGTTGGCGGATTCCTTGCAAACGGAACCCCTAACAAGCTCGTTGACGCCTTGGCAAAGTCCGGCGTGAAGAACCTTACGTTAATCTGCAACGACACGGCATTCCCGGACAGAGGGGTAGGTCAGTTGATCGCTAACAAGCAAGTAAAAAAACTTTTCGTGTCACATATCGGGACAAACCCTTGCACGAGCGAGCAAATGAATAGCGGCGAACTGGAAATCGAATTTTGCCCGCAAGGTTCTTTGGCTGAACGCGTGCGTGCAGGCGGTTGCGGATTGGGTGGTATCCTGACTCAAACCGGAATGGGAACCATCGTTGCCGAGGGAAAACAAGTGATCAACGTGGACGGCAAAGATTATTTGCTCGAGAAACCGTTGAGAGCGGACATCGCCCTCGTGGGCGCAAGCCTCGGGGATAAAGCCGGAAATCTGGTCTACCGGGGAACGTCGCAAAACTTCAATCCGCTGATGGCTGCCGCCGCCGATTTGGTGATTGCCGAGGTGAATGAACTCGTGGAAGTAGGAGAAATCGCTGCCGAAAACGTGAAGACGCCGTCTATCATGGTAGACTATATAATTGAAAATTGAGAATTGAAAATTGAAAATGCTTCTCAATCTAAAATCTAAAATTTAAAATCTAAAATCAAGAAAGATGGAAAAAACAATGATACGTTTAAGAATGAGTGCTAAAGATGCTCATTATGGTGGAAATTTAGTAGACGGTGCACACATGGTTCACTTGTTCGGTGACGTTGCCACGGAATTGTTAATCATGCATGACGGGGACGAAGGCCTGTTTGTTGCTTACGACAACATCGAATTCCTTGCGCCGGTTTACGCCGGGGATTATATCGAGGCTACCGGAGAAATCGTGAAAGTAGGAAACACTTCTCGCAAGATGGTTTTCGAGGCGAAGAAAGTGGTTGTAGCCCGTCCGGACATCTCGGCTTCCGCCGCCGACGTGCTGGAAGAACCGATCGTGGTGTGCCGTGCCAGTGGGACTTGCGTTGTCAAAAAAGAAGACCAGAGAAAAAATTAAATGACTATTTATGGAGAAATTAATTATCACAGCAGCCATTTGCGGGGCTGAAGTAACCAAAGAACAAAATCCCGCCGTTCCATACACGGTAGAAGAGATCGTGAGAGAAGCCAAATCAGCAGTGGACGCGGGAGCAGCCATTGTTCACATTCACGTTCGTGAAGACGACGGTACTCCTACCCAAAGCAAAGCACGCTTCAAAGAGTGCATCGACGCTATCTACAAGGTATGCCCCGATGTGATCCTTATCCCCTCCACGGGAGGCGCCGTAGGTATGACCGCTGAAGAACGTCTTCAACCGACTGAACTTTTCCCCGAAATGGCTACCCTCGATTGCGGTACTTGCAATTTCGGTGACGATGTTTTCGAGAACACCATGCCCATGATGCGGGATTTTGGCAAGAGAATGATAGAAAACAATATCAAACCGGAATACGAATGTTTTGAAATGGGACATCTCGACACGATACTAACCATGGCCAGAAAAGGTCAGGTTCCCGGGGCTCCCATGCAATTCAATTTCGTTCTCGGCGTTCCCGGATGTACCCCTGCCACTGTACCGAATCTCTGCTGGTTAGTAAACGCTATTCCGGCAGGCTCTACTTGGACGGCAACCGGAATCGGACGTCACGCTTTCCCTCTTGCTGCCGCGGCTATTGCCATGGGCGGTAACGTGAGAGTAGGTTTTGAAGATAACCTGTATCTCGAAAGAGGAGTCCTCGCTAAATCCAATGGCGAATTGGTAGAAAAAGTGGTTCGCATAGCCAAAGAATTAGGCCGCGGAATCGCTACTCCGGCCGAAGCAAGAGAAATTTTAGGATTAAAACCTTTAAAGTAATTCATTTTCAAACTTATAAATTTTAAATACTATGCAAAAGAAAGGAAACAAATACGGAACTCACCGTGTGATTGAACCGAAAGGTGTGTTACCCCAACCCGCTAACAAGATTGACAACAACATGGACGAGATCTATGACAACGAGATCTTGATTGATGTACAAACCTTGAATATCGACTCAGCCAGCTTCACCCAGATCGAGCAACAAGCAGGCGGCGACAAAGCCAAGATTGCCGAAATCATGTTGGACATCGTGGCAAAACAAGGTAAACACCGCAACCCGGTAACCGGATCAGGCGGTATGTTGTTGGGTACGGTTGAAAAAATAGGTGATGCATTGAAAGGTAAAATCGACTTGAAGGAAGGCGACAAAATCGCAACCTTGGTTTCTCTTTCTTTAACTCCGCTACGCATCGACAAGATTAAAGATATCCGTCCGGACATTGACCAAGTTGACATCGACGGGAAAGCAATCCTTTTCGAGAGCGGTATCTACGCCAAGATTCCGGCAGACCTTCCCGAGAATTTGGCATTGTCAGCATTGGACGTTGCCGGAGCTCCCGCCCAAACTGCCAAATTGGTTAAACCGGGTGATACCGTTTTAATCATCGGCGCGGGTGGTAAATCAGGTATGTTGTGCTGTTACGAGGCTAAAAAACGTGCAGGAGTTACCGGTAAAGTAATCGGATTGTGCCACAGCCAGAAGAGTACCGAACGTTTACAGAAACTCGGTTTCTGCGACTATGTATTCTCCGCAGACGCGACTCAACCCGTTCCCGTGATGGAAAAAATCGAGGAATTGACGAATGGCGAGATGTGCGACGTAACCATCAACAACGTGAACATCACCGACACGGAAATGACCTCTATTCTTTGCACGAAAAACACGGGTGTCGTTTACTTCTTCTCTATGGCGACCAGCTTCACGAAAGCAGCTCTCGGTGCTGAAGGAGTGGGAAGCGACGTAACCATGATCGTGGGTAACGGCTACACGAAAGGTCATGCCGAGATCACTCTTCAAGAACTGAGAGAATCAGAAGCTTTAAGAAAGATCTTTACGGAACTTTACGCTTAATTAATTTACGATTTATGATTTACGATTTATGATTGCTTTCACGGTAATTATCAATCGTAAATCATAATCTGAAATCTAAAATCATAAATCTAAAATTATTCGATGGACAAGGGTTGTAGATACGGTACACACAGGGTAATTATCCCGGAAGGAACACTTCCTCAACCGGCACAAAAGCTGGATAACACGATGAGCATTTATGACAACGAGTTGTTGATAGACGTGCAAACACTGAATATAGACTCTGCCAGTTACACGCAGATCAAAGGTGCTTGCGGAAAGGATGCGTCAAAAATGAAAGAAATGATTCTTTCCATCGTGGAAGAACGGGGCAAGATGCAAAACCCGGTGACCGGTTCGGGGGGAATGTTAATCGGTATGGTAAACGAAATAGGTCCGGCATTCCCGGATAAATCATTAAGAGTGGGCGACAAAATCGCCACGTTGGTTTCTCTTTCCCTTACCCCATTGAAAATTAATAAAATCAAGAATCTTGACCCGGCATCGGATCAGGTCGACGTGGAAGCGCAAGCCATTCTTTTCGAAAGCGGCTTGTACGCCGTACTGCCTGACGATATACCGGAAAAACTGGCATTAGCCGTGTTGGACGTGGCAGGAGCCCCGGCTCAAGTGGCTCGTCTGGTAAAAGAAGGTGATACGGTATGTATCATCGGGGGAGGCGGCAAGTCGGGAGTACTTTGCTGCTATCAGGCAATGAAAAACGTGGGACCTTACGGAAAGGTCATCGTGGTGGAATACTCGGAAGAGAACGCCCGAAGAATAAAAGAAATGAATCTCGCCACTCACGTGATTGTCGCCGATGCGACAAAAGTGATGGACGTGTATAAGAAAGTGACCGCCATAGCGGGCGAAAGAGGTTGCGAGGTGACAATCAACAACGTGAACGTGCCCTCGACAGAAATGACCTCTATTCTAGTCACCAAAGGACAAGGATGTGTTTACTTCTTCTCTATGGCGACCAGCTTCACGAAAGCGGCGTTGGGAGCCGAGGGAGTAGGAAAAGATATAAATTTAATCGTAGGAAACGGATACGCGAAAGGACATGCGGAACTAACCCTGAATATTATCCGGGAGTCCGCGGAAATTCGCGAGTTATTTGAAAAACTGTATGTAAAATAAATAAAGTGCCAGCCTTGTGCGGCTGGAATCTAAAATCTAAAATTTAAAATCTAAAATAAATAAAGTGATGTCAGAAAGCAGACGAAAAGAGTTTTTCCCGGAAGTTACCGACGAACAATGGAACGATTGGAAATGGCAAGTGAAAAACAGAATTGAAACACTCGATCAATTAAAGAAATACATCGAGTTAACCAAAGAAGAAGAGGATGGTATACGCGAGTCTTTAAAGACGCTGAGAATGGCGATTACCCCTTACTATTTGAGCTTGATTGACAAGAACAATCCGCATTGCCCGATACGGAAACAATCCGTACCCTCGGCTCTCGAATTGCACAAATCAGCAGCCGATCTGGAAGATCCGTTACACGAGGATAGCGATTCTCCTGTCCCGGGATTGACACACCGTTATCCGGACCGGGTATTATTCCTGATTACCGACCAATGCTCCATGTATTGCCGTCACTGCACCCGCAGACGCTTCGCGGGACAACATGACTGTGCATCCCCGACCGAGCGCATCGACAGATGTATCGATTACATCGCGAAAACCCCGCAAGTACGCGACGTATTGCTTTCCGGAGGTGACGCCCTGTTGGTTAGCGACGACCGTTTGGAATACATCATCAGCAAATTGAGAGCTATCCCGCACGTGGAGATTATCCGTATCGGAAGCCGTACCCCGGTTGTATTACCGCAACGTATTACCCCGGAACTGGTAAACATGCTGAAGAAATATCACCCGATCTGGTTGAACACTCATTTCAATCACCCGAACGAGGTTACGGAAGAGTCAAAGGCAGCATGCGCCCGCTTGGCTGACGCCGGAATCCCTCTAGGCAACCAGACAGTGTTACTGAGAGGTATCAATGACTGCACTTACGTGATGAAGAAATTGATGCACGAATTGGTGAAAATGCGTGTTCGCCCGTACTATATCTACCAATGTGACCTTTCCATGGGTATCGAACACTTCCGTACTCCCGTATCCAAAGGTATCGAGATCATCGAGAACTTGCGGGGACATACTTCCGGATATGCCGTTCCCACGTTCGTGGTTGACGCTCCCGGAGGAGGAGGTAAAACCCCGGTAATGCCGACGTATATCCTTTCTCAATCACCCAAACGCATCGTGTTGAGAAACTACGAGGGTGTTATTACCACTTACACGGAACCGGAAAGATACGAAGAAGAGTGCCACTGCCCGGAATGCGAAAAAGCTCGCAAAGAAGGGGTAGCCGCCCTGTTAAATGGTGATGCCCTCTCTATCGAGCCGAAACATTTGGCACGTAACGAGAGAAATCACCACGAATAAACTAATTTTAGATTTTAAATTTTAGATTTTAAATTCTTCACGGAATAATAAATTTAAAATTTAAAATCTAAAATCTAAAATTGAAACCGTGTTTATCGAGGAAATATTAAAATACAACAGTATTGCAATCGTGGGACTGGCAAAAAACGCCGGTAAGACAGAATGCTTGAACTACATTCTTCGGCGAGTGAAGAATACGGGGAAGCGTTTTGCCCTCACCTCCATAGGCATTGACGGGGAAAGCAGAGATCAGGTCTGCCAAACGCCCAAACCGGAAATAGAGGTATTCGAGGATATGATATTCATCACGTCCGAGATGCACTACCGAGACAAAAGGCTGGTGGCAGAAATCATGGATGTCAGCACACAACAAACCTCTTTGGGACGCTTGGTTACCGCCAGAGCCGTTTCGTCGGGAAAAGTGTTGCTATCCGGACCCGCTGACACGGGTTCGCTGCGTACCTTGATTCATGATATGAAGCGTTGGGATGTCGACACGACAATCGTGGACGGGGCTCTCTCCCGCCTCAGTCTAAGCTCTCCGGCAGTGACTGAAGCGATGGTACTTGCCACGGGAGCAGCTTTATCCTGTAATATTCCTCAACTGGTAAGAAAAACAAAATACGTTTACGACCTCATCTGCCTGAATGAAGCAGCACCCGACATCGTGCGGAAGCTGATGGCAATCGAGCAAGGTGTGTGGTCGATAGATGACGAAGGGAACATCTACGATTTAGACATCCCCTCCGTGTTTATGCTTGAAAATAAAAAAGACGATATTTTCAAGCACGGGAACACGTTATACGTGGCAGGCGCCATAAGTGACAAATTATTGCAATTCCTGCGGCAGCAAAAACAAATCCGGGAAATCACTCTAATCATGCGGGATTTCACGAAAATGTTCGCTTCCATGGAAACCTATTACGCCTTCGTGAAAAAAGGCGGTACCATACAGGTTTTGCAAAAAAGTAAACTACTGGCAGTCTGTATAAATCCCCAATCACCGGATGGATATTGTCTGGATTCGGACGAACTACGGGTCGCCATGCAAACGAGTTTAGGCATCCCGGTATACGATGTGAAAAGGATTGAAAATTGAAAATAATTCTCAATCTAAAATCTAAAATCATTAAATCTAAAATTGAATTAAGGTGTTTTTACGCGGCGCAATAGAAGAAGTAAACGGGTTCAGATACATGATCGACAAACTGGAAATTCAATCCGGTCTGGCAAAACGTGTATTGAACACACTACCGTACTTACACACGAGGGAAGAGATTATCGCCGAATTGGATAAAACGGAAGCGACAATCAACATCTCGCGTGATTCCTTGTTGACGGACACCATTACCAAGATCAATGTAAAGCTCATGCAAGTGAAAGATATCCGGGGTACAGCAAACCGGATAACAGAAGCACAAGCATTGGACGACATTGAACTGTTTGAATTAAAGGCATTCTCTTTACTCGTTATGGATATCCGGCAACTGCTCATTGCCGCCCGTATCGACGTGGTATCACTTCCGGACTTGGAACCGGTAGTCAACACGCTGGACCCGGAAAGAATGCGTATACCTCATTTTTACGTTTATGATGCTTATTCCGAAGAACTGGCAGCCTTGCGGGTAAAAATAAAAACGCTAAAAATGAACGAGCGAACCGACAGCAAGGTACTGGATCAGTTACAATTCGAGCATACCGTGTTGGAAGACCGCATCCGGGAAGAACTGTCCGTTCGAATACACCCGTATAAACTTGAAATCAACGAAGCACTCGCCAATATTGCCACACTTGACATATTGCTCGCCAAAGCAAAGCAGGCCATCGAGATGCAATTGTGTAAACCGGAAATTTCAGAAACGGTTACCTGTTACAAAAACATCTTCAACCCGCAGGTAAAAGAAGTCCTGAAGACGGAAGGTAAGAAATTTCAAGCTATCGACATTGACATCGCCCCCGGGGCATGCTTGATTACCGGGGCAAACATGGCAGGTAAAAGTGTCATCCTCAAAACCGTGGCTCTGGCACAAACCTTATTCCAATTCGGTTTCTACGTTCCGGCAGAACACGCTGAAATCGCTTTGGTAGACGAAGTTCTTTTGTGCATCGGTGACGAGCAATCGGAACTTAGCGGCCTCTCTTCATTTGCCTCGGAGATGCTAAGGCTCAATACCATCATTCAAGATGTAAAAGCAGGGAAAAACGCTCTTATCTTGATTGATGAACTGGCAAGAACAACCAATCCCACGGAAGGAAAGGCCATCGTCAACGCGGTGCTCGACTTTCTCACGGGTAAAGGTGTCCGTTCCCTCATTACCTCACATTACAGCGGCATCAAAGCCGGATGCAAAAAGATGCGGGTAAAAGGATTTATTAAAGACAAAACAGACGGTCGGTTGACCATCAATAACATAAACGAGTTTATCGATTATTCGCTAATCGAGGAGACTCAAGACTCCGTGCCGCATGAAGCGATGAGAATTGCCCGTATTCTGGGTGTAGACGAGGAATTGTTGGACAAAGCGGAGAACTATTTGGAACAGAATTTATAACAGAACAAAAATATGCAGAACAGTAAATTAGGGTTAGATTTCAACAAAGTGGCACACGCGAAAGAAGTGTCACGAAAGATAGCCGACGACGTACAGAAATTCGTGGATCAGTACTCGACCGTTGCCGTTGAGCGTACTTTATGCCGTTTACTCGGCATCGATGGCGTGGATGCCAACACGGTACCGCTCCCCAACGTGTTGGTAGACGAGATCAAAGACAAAGGAGTATTGGGACAAGGTATTCTCTTTTTCCTCGGGAACACCATCGTGGAAACCGGAATGAACCCGCAACAAATAGCAGAGAAAGTCGCGGAGGGACAGCTGGATATGACCACGTTACCCGTTCACTCGATGGAGAAAATCAAAGCGGCCTTGAAACCATACGTGGATGCAAGTATCAAGCGTATCAGTGACCGGCGGGCGAAAAAAGAACATTACCTGAAAACGATAGGCGAAGGCCCGAAACCTTACCTGTACGTGATCGTCGCTACCGGAAATATCTACGAAGACGTGGTACAAGCTCAAGCAGCCGCACGGCAGGGTGCTGACGTTATCGCCGTAATCCGTACAACAGGGCAGAGTTTGTTGGATTACGTGCCTTATGGAGCAACAACAGAAGGATTCGGGGGAACTTTTGCGACACAGGAAAACTTCCGCATCATGCGTAAAGCACTGGACGAAGTGGGCGAAGAAGTCGGACGCTACATCCGCTTGTGCAACTACTGTTCCGGGTTATGTATGCCGGAAATTGCCGCCATGGGAGCCTTGGAAGGCTTGGACGTGATGTTGAATGATGCTCTTTACGGGATTCTTTTCCGCGACATCAACATGCAACGCACGCTGGTTGACCAGTTCATGTCACGTGTAATCAACGGGTTTGCCGGAGTGATCATCAACACGGGTGAG
>QWCH01001385.1_pt1 | contig 37585 bp, 29 predicted proteins | sample 1972671 | NCBI WGS metagenome assembly QWCH01 (sample SAMN09866713, study PRJNA288562) | Human gut metagenome isolate term3_stool, whole genome shotgun sequencing... | isolation source: gut | host: Homo sapiens | place: USA: California
TAATCGAAGAAAAATCATACTCTACCGGTCTGCGTGCAAAAGTTAAGTGCTACGGCGCTGACGATGTTCGCGAAGGTGTTGCCATCATGCGTAAAGAAGGTGTTGACGTATCTATCACAGGTAACTCAACCAACCCGACTCGCTTCCAACACCCGGTTGCAGGTACTTACAAGAAAGAATGTATGGAAAACGGTCACCCGTATTTCTCTGTAGCATCCGGTGGTGGTACAGGCCGTACATTGCACCCGGACAACATGGCTGCCGGTCCTGCTTCTTATGGTATGACCGATACGATGGGCCGTATGCACGGTGACGCTCAGTTCGCTGGTTCTTCATCAGTTCCTGCTCACGTAGAAATGATGGGATTCCTCGGAATGGGTAACAACCCGATGGTAGGTGCTACGGTTGCCGTAGCTGTTGCTATCGAGGAAGCTATGAAGAAGTAATTCAGACTTCATATAAATAAAGCTCCTGTAATCTTGATGGTTACAGGAGCTTTTCTTTTTATTCCAACTCAACTTATTATACCTGTAAACTATAATATTCCCAAATTATCACTACATTTGCCAATCAAGATATATAATGGAATATGAACAGTACCTATATTAATGAGTTTCACAAGGAATGGATAGAGAGCACTCGACAGTCAATCGAATCTTGGAAGAAGCAGCCCATCTCTGTAGAAGATGTAAGGAGGCAGCAGGAGATGTTAGATCAGCAGAGGGCTATAAGAGAAGGCAAGTTGAAAAGTTAAAACAGTTTGCTACTTCTTATAATTTGTGGTTAGACTTTCCCGACTCTACCATTACATATATGGCTAAAGGTGGAGAAAATGAAGTTTTCTTCAATGGAACAACCTCAGTTATCAAACTCAACAACTTTGACTATGCAGGAGATGATCTAAACAACTTTTTTATAAGAATTGAAGCCCACAACCTGTTTTTCAGCAATATACCCTATAATATGATAGGTTTCACTTATAACAGTCAACAGGAATTCTGTGCCGTACTGGTCCAACCCTATGTTAGGGCAAAACGGGAAGCCACGGAGGATGAAATTGCGACTTATATGGAAGCATTAGGTTTCATTATGGATTATGCTGATGAGTTCCACAATGACAAGTACGAGATATTTGATGCAGTCCCCAATAATGTGCTATATGGAATAGATAGTAAGCTATACTTCATTGATACCCAAATCAGGCTAAGAACGAATAATCAATAAATCCGATAGATAATATATAAATCATCAGAACAAAACAAAGCTAAGATTGTTATTTAATATACAAACATCAAATAAAAAGTTCTTCGCATACATCATAAAACTGGCAAAGACAATAAACAATGACATCTAAAACAGGTAAACACTTGACAAGCTTCATCTTGTTCCCGATGATGTTCTTCTTGCTACTCTCCTGTCCAACAAAGAGAGAGTTCAAGCAGATGTTGCATATACCTGTTCGGACAGCCAATGTCGAAAATTGTAACAATGCACAAAATACCTGTATCTTTGAGCTTTCTTCTTCCGGAAAGGAGCAGGATAAGCCTCAATATACATATCTATCCGATTTCTTCTCAACAAGCACACATATTTATCTACCGATCCGGACAACCCTGTCTGAACAAGTAAGACGAAATACAGATGTATTCATACAGACTTCACTGTTCATCTGTTATCGTAAACTAATTATTTAAGACTGCATCACAATTGAGTACCCTCTACAAACAAAAGACTTAAACAAATTAGTTCACTTACAAATACATTTAGAATATGATAAATCAGAATAAACAGGAGATGTCCTATACATACTCCATGATCGGCTTATTTACCCTTTCATTACGGTTAGTGGTCGGATGGACCTATTTTTCAGCTTTCTGGAGACGCCTTATTTTAGAGAATAAACTGATACCGGATATGCCCGGCTATATAGGAGAAAAGTTCAATCACTTCCTGCCCAATGCCCTTGGCATTAAACCGATGATCGAATATCTGGTCACAAACCCGGATGTCCTTTGGTGGGCAATGGTTATATTTACAATTATAGAAGGGATCGTCGGACTATTCATCATGCTGGGATTGTTCACCCGGCTAATGAGTATCGGGGTATTCAGTCTGGCTACCGGTATTCTGTTAGGTTCGGGATGGCTGGGTACTACCTGTCTCGATGAATGGCAGATCGGGATATTAGGGGCTGTTGCCGGATTCACGGTCTTCTTATCGGGAGGAGGCAAATATTCCCTCGACTATCTATTGATACCCAAAATACAGGGGTTGCGTAAGCTGCCATGGATCGTATGGTTGACCTCCGGAGCGTTACCGTTGAGAACCGGCACAATCAATAAAATAGCCGGAATCGGCGCTTTTGCACTGTTATTCCTGTCGCTTGCCACCAACCAGGTCTTTCACAATGGGGTCTGGGGAAAACTGCATAACAAATCGGTCAAGCCAAAGATTGAAATATCGGATGCAAGTATCGATCACGGCAAACTATCCTTTACGGTCTATCGCGTAGAAGGGGCAGATGTATATGGCTCTTTCCTGATCGGCATCACGTTGAAAGACAAAGAAGGGAATGTGGTCCTGGACAAGGATGCGGAAGCACTGTCCAAATTCCCGGCGTCAGACATCGAAAACAAGTATATTGCCAAAGTCGCACCGGGCAAGCATAGTCTGGTAATACCGCTCGGCAGCAAAGCTGGCTTAACGATCAGCGACCGTTCCATAGCCAATCTGCCGAAAGGGACATATACCCTGCTCCTTACTGACATTAGCGGGATTACCTGGAAAGAAGAGTTTACACATGAAGAATAGATATACCAATCCCCACAAAAAAGGAGTGTGTCAAAAGTCCTATTTATAGCGTCTGTGTCCTGGCGGGCTTGACCCGCCATCTCATCCTGATCACTGTAGATCAGTTTAGTATAAGATTGCGGGGCAAGCCCGCAATGACACGCTAAAACGTTAGAACTTACTTTTGACACATTCCCTTTTTTCCAAGCACTAACCCTGCTTTATCCAATCATAAAGCTTTAGGGTAGCAACGACCTGAGATATTCCGGAAATTCGGCAGTCGTCCAGTTTCCTTCATATTTCCGGCCATTCACAAAGAAAGTAGGTGTACTATCCACTCCGTTCTTCTCGCCTGAAGTATAGTCGTCCTGTACTTTACGGGCATAAGATTCCAGGCTGAAATCATGTTTGAACTTCTCCACATCCATATCGATGATACGGGCATACTCGATCAAATGGGCATCATCCAACTCACGCTGGTTCTCAAGCAGGATATCATGCATTTCCCAGAACTTCCCCTGCCCCGAAGCAGCTTCTGCAGCAATAGCCGCATGCAGGGCATACTGGTGTACTTCCTCCAATGGAAAGTTGCGGAAAACGAAGCGGATATTATCTCCCTGCTCTTTCAGGATATCCTGCATGATATAAAACGCCTTTTTACAATACGGACACTGATAGTCGGCGTACTCCACTATCTCTATCGGAGCCTCGGCAGGACCCAGGATATGATCCTTTTCTGTAACATGTAAACTCATATCGATAACTATTTTATTGATTATGAATTAAGAACACCTCTATCCGGTTGTTTGTTGCAAATATTATGCAATCAATCCGGATTGTTTGCATAGTTTTTATTTACCTTCGCAGGTATGAAAAGAGGATATGCAGATTTGCCGCTTCATTACGGGACAGTACCTCCCTGGCTTGCCCAGCGCATGTGCCTGTTGGGAGGCGCCATCGTCGAAGCGATTGTGATCGAATATGGACGCGCGGCTTTACTGCAACGGCTGAGCGATCCGTTCTGGTTCCAGTCACTGGGATGTGTACTGGGGATGGACTGGCATTCGTCCGGCATTACGACATCAGTAATGAACGCCCTGAAGAAAGCGATCAATAAGCGGTCAGAAGAGTTGGGCGTATATGTATGCGGCGGACGCGGAAAGGCATCCCTCCAGACACCGGCAGAGCTTTTGGCCATAGCAGGCAGGACCGGACTGAACGGAGACGAGCTGGTAAAACACAGCAAACTGTCTGCGAAAGTGGACAACACAGCCGTGCAAGACGGCTTTCAGCTATATCTTCACTCTTTTGTCGTTACCAAAGAAGGGGAATGGGCGGTTGTCCAACAAGGCATGAACCCCAACGAACGGATGGCCCGCCGCTACCACTGGCTATCCTCCTCCCTCCGTTCCTTTATGGAAGAGCCCCATACATCTGTCTGTGGCCGCAACCAGGGACTGATCCTGAACCTCACCGATAAACTCGCCACTCCGACAAAAGAGGGTATCCTCGAACTGACCAAAGAGACACCCGACAAGCTTATGCATGAAGTATCCCTCATCCTGCCCCGCCACCACGAGGTGAAAGCTGAAGATGTCAACCTGAAACGTTTAGGCGCCGCCTTGATCCTGGCACACGAGACGAATGTTTCCGATATGGAGTCGCTCCTACTGCTTGAGGGGGTCGGCCCCCGGACATTGCAATCGTTGACATTGGTCAGCGAAGTGATACACGGAACCCCCTCGCGCTTCTCCGATCCGGCCCGTTTCTCTTTTGCACACGGCGGGAAAGACGGACATCCTTTTCCTGTCCCGACAAGCGTGTATGACGAGACGATCGAAGTATTCGACAAAGCGATCCGGCAGGCAAAGTTAGGAGACAAGGATAAATCCGAAGCCCTGAAGAATCTCTCCGTTATCTCACAAGAGATGGAGAAAGGCTATACACCCAACAATTACTTTGATAAACTGGTGGAACACGAACGAAACACCTCCTACAAATATGGCGGGAAAACAGTATATGGAGATGCTAAAAAGCCCAAAGGCAAAGGTGGGACGCAACTTAGCCTTTGGGACGAATAATGGTTATTTCCGAACTAACGTGTACTTATACCCCGTTTCCGAACAATCTTGCAGAAACAGCGTATCTCCCTTGATGGAGAGCGGGAAAGCCGGATTGGTTTCATAAAATACATCCATCAGGTAGGCCTCGTAGCCTAAACCTGTATCCGCTTTACGCCAGTTCAGGGCACCCGGTTCCGCCTTACCGTCTTCAGTCCAGACGTACCGGTCACCATCGAAAGTGATGAACGTATTCTCGTACTCGCAAAACTCACGGGCATTCTTGCCGCTTACCAGTTCCCATTTCCCGTTGACCAACTGCTTGATCTCCGGCAGGTCTTTTTCGATCAGCGAAAGGTTAGCCTTCGTTGTCTCTTTCTTCTTATTGTCCTGGCAGGCCGTACCCAGAGGAAGGATACAGACAAGCAGTAGCAGCCATACTTTCATCAGATTCTTCATATCTCTTGTTTATTTACAGTGTTCCTTAATCAATTTGTCGGCAAGCGGGTCGCCCAGCTCTTTCGCCTTATTGAACGCCTCGCAAGCCTCAGCCTTTTTCTCCAGGCGGACATAGCAGACGCCACGCAAACGGTAGCAAGCCCCGAAATCGGGAGCAATGGCAATCGCCTTCTCTATGCTCTTCAGGGCATCTTCATACTTCTGCAAACGCACATAAACGGAAGCTTCTTCAGCATAGTAGTCCGGTGTCTGCGGGCTTGCCGAAATAGCCTCCTGGATGTCCTTCAACGCTCCTTCCAGGTCACCGGCACGGAACTTCGCCTGTTCACGCAGGAAGTAGAAGTTAGGCAACACTTTCCCGCCGGCCAGCACATAATAAAGGTCATAGTCGGCAATCGCCTCGGCATACTGTGCCAGACGGAGGCGCCAGTCGATCCGTTCCAGGACATAGGCAGCCGCTTCGTTATTCATATTCGCTCCGCATTTCTCGACAGCTTTGTCCAACAGGTCGATCACATCCCCGATATTGAACCCGGTGATCCGTTCTTTTGCTTTCGCCGCCATATAATAGGAAGAGGCGGAAGCAATATCGCTGTTATTAACGATCATGTATTCATCGAATGCCTGTTGAAACTCACCTTTATTGAAATAGATATCCGCTTTCAACTGATGGTAAGCAGGCAGGTCGCCCTCTGCAATCGCCTTGTCCAACGCTTCCATAGCAGCATCGATCGACCAGGCAGGATCGGTCAAGGTCGTATCAGCCGAAGCCACACCATAAATCAGTTTGGCACGGTTATACCAACTATCCGCCTTCTTGTCGCTATACTTGGAGGCTGTCTTTATATCTTCCAAAGCTTTCTCCAGATAGGAGACCTCTTCAGCCGGCGAACTTGCCAGATCGGCACGGTTGTAAGCATAGAGGTCGGCACGGTTCAAGTAGCCTTCCTGTGCGTTCGGGAAAGTGGCGATGAAGTCATTGATTGTCTCCAGACGCGTCTTCGCATCCTGTGTCCCTGCAAGTAAATAGAGGGCAACGGATGCCTGGTCCACCTCTTTCGGCCATCCTTTCCGGATACCGATACTACGGTAAACAGAGCCTAAATAGTCGGCAGACCCGATCGACAGGCTGCCCGCATAACCGGCGGAAAGACCGTAGCACACATCTTTCTTCCCCCCCGCATCGGCCTGTGCCAACGCAAAAACCTCGCCTTCGGGGGTCAGTAACGGAGCGTTCAGTTCGTTCTCACCCAATGAGATCGCCATCTTATAATATTTATAAGGATCTTTCAATTTACTCACTTCGGTAATTGCTCCCGACTTAAAAGACGCCGTTTTCCCGGTAGAAAAGGGCAAAAGGTAAGCATTCGTACCGTTCGCAACCGGTTCGGCAGCGATCACGAGAAAAGCGGCTTTCTTGGGGACCTCTACCTGGAACTTTATAACATCGTAGAGTTCATCCGCTCCCTGTATATTCTTAACCGGGTATGTCTTTCCTTCCGTATCGGTAACGGTCGCCTTCTCGGCCCCTTTGAAGATATCGTATGAAGAGACAGCATCGCCGGCCTCGGAGACGAAAAATCCCGTACCCGTAGCCAGTTTGTTACCATCCTTTCCATAAGTTGTAATCGTAAAGACGGCCTTTTTAGCCTTGTCCATCCATTTAGGGGCGTTTTTCTGAGCTGCTGCCGACAGGCAGAGGCAGCTAATAAAGATCAATTGCAGTATTCGTTTCATTTCTTTTCATGTTATCAGATACGGACGCAAATGTAAGGATTTATCTCTAATTGTTATCCTTTTTCCCTTATCTTTGTCCAAACGTTTTACCTTTCAAACCTGTTATTTATGAAACATCTATTATTTATTCTTATGAGCAGTCTGTTTGCATACACCTCCCTTTCGGCAGGTAACTTTACAGTTGATAAGTTGAAAACGCGCGACGGCGGCGAGCTGGCCATCACATTCATCAAACATGCCAGCCTGATGATCGAATACGGCGGCCATGTCATACAGGTCGATCCCATCTCCGAATATGCCGATTATGCCACCTTCCCGAAAGCAGACATCATCCTGATCACTCACGAGCATGGCGACCACCTGGACAAGAAAGCCATTGCTGCGTCCGAAAAGGCCGGCACACTCATCATCGCAAACGAAAACAGCCGGGAAATCATCGGCAAGGGCACCGTCATGAAGAACGGAGACAAGCTCAAACCGACAGACTATCTGACGATCGAAGCCGTCCCCGCCTACAACACGACTTCCGGAAGAGAGAAATTCCATCCCCGCCACCGTGACAACGGCTACATCCTGACATTAGGCGGCACGCGTATCTATATAGCCGGCGACACGGAAGACATCCCGGAGCTGAAGAGTCTCAAAGACATAGACATCGCCTTCCTCCCGGTCAACCAGCCCTATACAATGACCGTTCCCCAAGCGGCCAACGCCGCAAGGATGTTCTCGCCTAAAATCCTGTACCCCTACCATTACGGGGACACAAAGATCAGCGAACTCAAAGAGGCTCTGCAAGGTAGCGGCGTGGAGGTAAGGATTCGGGAGATGCAATGACACAGGCGAACGCAAATCCGCTATTGCTCTTTTAAAAAGTAAACACAATTCCTTTTTTAACTTAATCTTGTCCTTCGGGAGCTGCTCCGGATAGGGGTAAAAACGGCATTTCGGTCTTTAGGTTAAACGCAGGTCATGAACATGAATGCGGCTAATCTAAAACAAGGATTGATATGTTGATGAAAAATGTGATGTTGATTCTTTTCCTGGCAAACGCAAACACTCTTTTAGCCCAGGAAAACGACACGGTCAAGGTGGAGAAGCCCGCCGGAGTACCGGTTGTATCTTACTCTTCCCCTAAAGAATACACCATAGCCGGGATCGAGGTGACAGGGTGCAAGGATTATGATGATTTTGTATTGATCGGCTTTTCCGGGCTTTCGGTAGGTGACGTGATTTCCGTTCCCGGAAGCCAGATAACAGATGCCGTCAAACGCTATTGGAAGCATGGCCTGTTTTCCGACGTGAAAATATCGGCATCCAGGATCGAGGATGACAAGATATGGCTCGAGATCCATCTCGAGCAGCGGCCCCGCGTCTCGCAGGTCAACTACAACGGCATTAAGAAATCGGAAAGAGAAGACTTGGAAAGTAGGCTGCAACTGAAGAAAGGACACCAGATCACGCCCAACCTGGCAGACCGGGCAAAGCTCGTCATACAAAAGTACTTCGAGGGAAAAGGATTCAAAAACGTAGATGTGGAAATCAACCAAACGGATGACCTGTCGCACGAAGGACAAGTTATCGTAGATGTAAACATCGATAAAAACGAAAAAGTAAAGATTCGCAAGATCTCTTTCCGGGGTAATGAAGCCTTGACCGACTCCGAGCTGAAAAAGGCGATGAAAAAAACGAACGAGAAGTTTAACCTGTCACGGGACTTCAAAAGCAGCCTTCTTGAGATATTCTCCACAAAGAAATTTACAGCAGAGGAGTATGAGAAAGACAAAAAGAACATAATCTCGAAATATAATGAAATGGGTTACCGCGATGCAGTGCTGACAGCCGACACCATACAGAACGTCAATGATAAGACCGTCGACATCGACATCCGGATAGAGGAAGGCCGGAAATACTATCTGAAAGGGATTACGTTTGTCGGTAACACGCACTACTCGACCGATTTCCTTACCGGAGTGCTGAATATGAAAGCAGGGGAAGTCTACAATCAAAAGAAGCTGAACGAACGGCTTATCAGTGACGACGACGCCCTGTCGAACGTCTACTACAACAACGGTTACCTGTTCTTTAGCGCCGACCCCATAGAAACGGATGTCAGCAATGACTCCATCGCGTTGGAGATCCGCATACAGGAAGGCCCGCAGGCTGTCATCAACAGGGTCATCATCAATGGGAACGAGCGCCTTTATGAAGATGTGGTACGCCGTGAGCTGTACACCAAACCGGGGATGATGTTCAGCCGTGAAGACCTGATGCGTTCCGTACGCGAACTGGCCCAATCGGGGCATTTCGACCCGGAACGGTTGGTTCCGCAACCGCTGCCCAATGCCGAAAACGGGACGGTCGACATCAAATACGACCTTGTGTCAAAAGCCAATGACCAAATAGAATTCTCCGCCGGTTGGGGACAAACGGGACTGATCGGCAAACTAAGCCTGAAGTTCACCAATTTCTCGATGAAGAACCTCCTCAACCCCAATTCATACAAAGGCATCATCCCGCAAGGTGAAGGGCAGACGCTGACGTTGAGCGGTGAGACGAACGGGCGCTATTACCAGGCCTACAGCATTGCCTTCATGGACCCCTGGTTTGGGAAAAAGCGCCCGAACGCTCTTTCCCTGAACGCATACTTTTCCCGGCAGACCGGCATCAGCCAACGTTATTACGACCGTAACTACTATCAAAACAGTTTCGAACAGAGTTTCGACCCAGACCAGTCTTTTATGTCACTTGGGGGCTCCGTCGGATATGGCAAGCGGCTGAACTGGCCGGATAATTACTTTCAATTCTCGGCGACACTGAACTACCAGATGTATATAATGAAGAACTGGAACTCTTTCCTTGCTAAGAATGGCAACAGCCATAACATAAATCTCGAACTCCGGCTGCAACGTAATTCGATAGACAACCCTCTCTATACCCGGCGGGGGTCACAGCTGGATCTGTCCGTAGCCCTGACACCGCCCTATTCGTTGTTCGACGGAAAAGATTATGCCGCTATGGACGACCAAGACTCCCGAAAATTCAAGTTCGTCGAATATCACAAGTGGAAGTTTAAAGCCAAATTCTTTTCACCGCTTGCCCCGTCTTCCGTGAAGCGGACTCCGGTCTTGATGACACGCGTCGAATATGGCTTTGTCGGCTCTTACAACAAACATAAGAAATCACCTTTCGAGACCTTCTATGTCGGGGGTGACGGGATGAGCGGTTATTCCGGTGCCTACGGGACTGAGACGATTGCTTTGAGAGGTTACGAAAACGGTTCTATTGCAGGCAGCGACGGTCCTGAGACATTCGGCTATGCTTATTCAAAGCTGGCGATGGAACTGCGTTATCCATTCTTACTGGAACCTTCATCGACGATATACGGGCTGGTGTTTCTGGAAGCGGGTAATGCCTGGAAGGATATGAAGTCATTCAATCCGTTCGACCTGAAACGATCGGCCGGAGTGGGTGTCCGTATCTTCCTTCCAATGATCGGCCTGATGGGACTGGATTGGGGATATGGCTTCGATGTTCCCAACTATGGAGGCAAGGGCAAACGCAACGGCAGTAAACTCAGTTTCGTATTAGGACAGGAGTTTTAATTCCTGCCCCTACGAAGCCTGCTATTTTGATTCAAATATTCTTGAAACTATAAAACAAGCGTGAAGGTCCTGACTTGTCAAGATCGGCTGTAAAATGGTATTGCAGTACTTCATGGGGTTACGGTGCCGTAAAGGAAGGAACAACCCGGCAGATAGAATGAACGATACGGAATGTGTGCCTCCTCCATACCTACCCGCTATTCATGTCACAGCTGTGAAACAAAAGAAATCCAATTGTAACATAGAAGGAGGACAGTTGTGACATGCAAAGAAGACAACCGTAACATGCAATAGAGGACCGATGTTTATCCGTTATTGATTCAAATATTCATACATGAACTAAAAATTGCGTCCAGTATCCCACCACAAACGACTGCCGGCATGGTCCGGTTTGCCGAAGGCTTCGACAAGTCTCTCGTAGAGAGGGGCGTCGGTATCGACGATATCGGCGGGGAAGTTCAGGCGGCGGATCATCGTTTCGGTATCGATGCAACCGTCTTTGCTGTTGTTGATACGCACCGGGAAGAGGCGCGGGTAGCCCGTACGCCGCTGTTCGGCCCAGGCTTCGCCACCTTCCGGGAAGAGGGCGATCCATTTCTGGGTGATTATCTTTTCGAGTTTCACTTCATGGGATGCCTCTTCTTCCCACTTGGGGGTGACAAGGCAACGGGCTGCAATATCGTTCGCAGGATCGAAAGCGTCCCGATAGTCGGCCCCCACCCTTTCAGATTGCAGGTAGTCATCCGATCCATCAGCCCCCCACTGGCGGAAAGAGGTGACAACGCCTTCGCGGTAACAAGTGCCGGGGTCTTCCGCAGTCCACCCCCGGAGGGCCGCTTCGGCACGCAGGAACCAGATTTCGGCAGCAGTCATAAGAATCGGAGCGGTCGACTGGTTCACGTACAGGCAGGAATGGGAGGCGTAGAGAAAATGGGAAAAGCAGGTACCTTGACGAATCCCCTTGTAGCGGTTCTTCAAAGCTACGACCGCCTCATCGCCCGGACGTTCCACATCTTCCGCACAGGGCTCGAAAAAGAGCTCCATGCGGGGATCTTCATAACCGGTGAGGATCGACTCCATAGAGGCGTTCATGAAAGCTTCACCCCATACCCGGTTGATCTCGCCTAATGGGTTCTGATAGCCGTTGCGGGTCGAGACGCGTACGCATTCGGAAGGCTGTTCGAACACACCCGCTTTATCGAAGGCTGATTTGAGGAACTCCGCCTTAGCCCGCGCAGGGTCAACCATTGCAATACGGACAGCCAGACGCATCCGGAGTGAGTTGGCAAAGCGGAGCCACGAGATGGGACGGCCGTCCAGCAGGATGTCAAACTTCGAGATGTCCGGACCTTTCGCTCTCGACTCGGCATATTCATGGAGTATGCCGGCCGCTTCATCCAAGTCGCGAAAGAAAGCGTCGTAGGCTTCTTGCTGCGTATCGGGACGGTAATTGCCCTCGGTGTTTGCAAAGTTCGTATAGACGATAGGCCCGTAGATGTCCGAGATGCGGTGCATCACTTCCACCTTCAATACCTTGGTCACGGCATAGACCGAGGGGTAAGCCACACGCGTGGAATCTTCCAGTTTCTTGATCTGGGGCAGGACATAAGCGTAGGTATAGCCCCAGTCGGTGCCATTCCAGCCATCCTGAAGGTTATAATCAGAGTTATGGCTACCGCCATTCAGGGGTTTGTAATCATGCATATAGCCGCTGAACATATCGGCGTTCAGGTTCTGCATCAACTGGAAAGGCCAGTTCTTGCCTTTGCCGAAGTCGTAGTTGAAGTAGATACCTTGCTGGATGATGTCGAGCGGGATGCCGAGGTTATTGAAGTCGATCTTCATATCTTCGTCAGTGATGCCGGTCTGATCCGTATTGAAATCTTTGAAGTCGCCGGTGCACGAGACGAGCAAGGCGGATAGTGCCAACAGGGTGGCTACGAGTGTTATAGATAGCGTTCTCATAGGTCAATCGTTAGAATTCACATTTGATATTAAATCCGAAGCTGCGGGTGGTCGGCAGTCCATAGACCTCGATACCCTGGTTGTCGTTTCCGGTGGAAAGGATTAAATCGGGATCGAAGGGCGCATCCTTATATATAAAGAAGAGATTACGCGCGACAAACGAAAGATGTACCTGGCTGAAGGCACGGCTTGCAGCCATCCATTTCTCCGGCAAGCGGTAACCGAGGGAGAGCTCGCGCAAACGGATATTGGTAGCGTTATACATATAATATTCCGTCACACCGGCACGCCCGGCTACGACATTCTTATAAAAGCCTTCGACATTCTCAATCTTATGCCCTTCGAGCATCACGTAACCGGCATCACGGGCGGCTGCCGTCTCTTTCGTCACACCGAAGAGGTCCATATCCGCCTGTGTCTGCGAGAGGATATCGCCTCCGATACGGCTGTCGATCAGGAAAGAGAGGGTGATGTCACGATAGCTGACCGTATTGCTCCAACTGAGGTTGAGTTTCGGATTGCAGTTGCCGACTTTGATGAGGTTACCTTCGCCCTCGACTTGCGGCAGGCCCTTCTTCTCCCCTTCCGTCTCGTAGAGGATTTGTCCGTCCGCATCCCGGCGGAAGGCTTTACCGTAGATATCGCCGAAAGCACCTCCCTCTTTCAGCTTCATAGCATAGCTGGATGAGAAGCCGCTGGGACCGTAGACAAAGACCGGCAGTTCTTCGTGCAGTTTCATCACCCGGTTCTTGTTGGCTGAAAGGTTCAGTTCGCTCTTCCACGTAATATCTTGCCGCATGACAGGTACACCTCCGAGAGTAACTTCCCACCCCCTGTTACGGATATCTCCGGCATTGACATAGCGATAGGCATACTTGTCGCCGGAACGGGCGGGGAGCTTGAAGAACTGGTTGCGTGTATTGGTCTGATACCAAGTCGCACTCAAATTCAGGCGGTTGTCGAAGAGACGCCATTCGGTACCCAGTTCGACAGAGGTCGTCATCTCCGGCTTCATATCTTCAAAAGGGGCGGCATCGGCATATTCGATCTCGCCTCCCGCACCGACATGCGACACGGGATTGGTGACATAAAGCGGTATATCGTTACCGACCTTGCTCCACACGGCACGTAGCTTGGAAAAGGAAACCCATTCAGGTAGCGGCAGTGTCTTGTCCATAATCCAGGCCGCCCCTATCGAGGGATAAAAGAAGCCGGAACCTTCGTGCGGCGTATAGGCCAATGTACTCGCCCAGTCGTTGCGGGCGGTCAGGTCGAGGATCAGGGTTTCCTTATAACCAACCTGCGCAGTGGCAAAGAGTGACTGCATCTGACGGCGGGCGTCGATCTGCTGATTGATGTAAGCCGAGCCGTTCATATTGATGTTAGCGATATTAAAAACGTTCGCATACTTAAGCGAGGCAGTCTTGGAATCGTAGCGAAGGGAGTTAACCGTCTTGTCGTTGATACTGGCGCCGATGGCTCCCTGGAAGGAAAAGTCACTGAACTTCTTCTCGAACAGGGCCATTACGTCACCATAGAACATCGTCTCCTGATAGTCCATCTCAATATAACGCCCGTTCACTCCGGCAAGAGCGGGGGCGGTAGAAGCATAAAACTTCTGGCGGATCTTGTCCGAGACATTATCGGCACTTCCACGGGCTTGCAGGCGGAACCAGTCCGTCACCTTCAGTTCAGCAGTCAGCGAAGCCATCGTCCGGTTACGAAGGTCCTTGCTCTGGATGCGGTTGACGACCCAATAGGGATTCTGCTCGAAGTCCTCTGTTCCCGAATGCCAGTTCTGGACGTACAAATTACGCGTCTCGTCCCACACTTCGAAATGGTCGCGATACTCGGAGATGTCTTTGCCCCGCGGAAAACGGTAAAGACCGACCAGCGCGTTCATATAGAAGCCACCGCTCGGGTTACGGTCGTTGATAACCTGACGGAAGAGGTTGACGTTCGCATCCAGCTTCAGGCGGTCGCCGAATAGTTTGGCAGTCTCCCGGAAATTTATATTATGTTTCCTCAACCGGTTATTCTCCATGATACCCTTACTGGTCGTATTGGCATAAGAGAAATAAGTTTGATAGCGTTCGTTACCGGTACTGACGGAGAAGGCAGTCATGGAGTTGAGACCGGTACGGAAGAAATCGCCGGTATTATCATAAGCCGGCATAGCCTGTTTCGCGCCCCAGCTCTCCACGCCGTTGCTCTCGCCGTACGTGTTCTGGAATTCGGGTAGACAAAAGGCCTTGTCGAAGATGAGGCTGGTGGAGAAAGTGATCTTCCTGACGTCTGTCCGGCCTTTCTTTGTGGTAATGAGGATAACACCATTCGCCGCCTGGCTCCCATATAAAGCAGCGGCAGGAGAGCCTTTCAGAATACTGATACTTTCCACGTCTTCCGGATTGAGGTTGGAAATACCGTCGCCCCCGTCGCGGTTGCCGGCATCAGCCGTACCGCCGATAGCGGTAAAGGCTTGCTCATTGGAGGTGTTCAAGACCGGTACGCCGTCTATCACATACAACGGTTGGTTGTTTCCGGCTACGGAACGGACACCGCGCATCAGCACTTTGGCTGAACTGCCCAGGCCGGAAGAGGTCTTGTTCACCTGCATACCGGCAACCTTGCCTGCCAGCGAAGTAATCATGTTCGGGGCTTTCACACGCGTCAGTTCCTCACCGTCCACCTGTTTGACAGAATAGGTCAAGGCGGATTCTTTCCGCTTGAGACCCAAAGCAGTCACGACAACTCCATCAAGCTGAAGGGCGTCTTCCGACATCTTGATATACAGGTATTGCTGCCCCCGGACAAGGATTGCCTGGGACTCATATCCGATAAAAGAAATTGTTATTATCGAATTGTCCGTAACAAAGAACGTGAAGTCTCCGTTTACATCAGCGATAACACCGTTAGTGGTACCGTTTTCCACGATATTGGCGCCCGATAACGGTTTCCCGCTTTCATCCACAACTTTCCCGGAGACCTTGACCTTAGACACCTGAGCTTGTGAAATATGTAGCTCCTTACCAATCGCTTCATTACCCCCATAAGCATATACTGATCCACACAACAGAAACAACAGGAAAATACTCCCTGACAAATATCTCATTTCGCCTATCCTTTCGTTAAACCTAACGGCAAAGATATATAAAAAAAGTCATAGTTACGACTTAGTAAAATCATAACTATGACTGGACAGGCTTACAGTAATAAAGCTGATATACAGATAGAAAGCTTAGAAACTATACTGTACGGCGAGATTCATCCGATTGGCGTGGCGTTTGTCGCTGTTGAAGTCGGTTCGCCAGCCGCGAAGATATTCAGCCCCCACCTGTAAATCGGAAGTAATATTCCAAAAAAGTGTTGCATTCAGGTATTGTCCGTAACGGTACTGGCCGGACGGGGTGGCAGGGTAACCGTCATGGCTGTACAGGCGGGATTGCCCGTAGGTGCTGGTAAGAAACACCTTCGGACAGATGTTATATTGCAGCCCGGCAAACCAGCCCATCATCGGAAGGACCTGCATCCGGCCTTCCTTCTCCGGGTTCGGAACGACATCGACATCCAACATACTCATATCGTTCAAGAACTGCCCGATACCTTTGCCGTAGACACCCTGCCCGTAGACCTGGAGGCATTTCGTTACGTTGACCGTGGCAGAAGCCAATACTCCCCAGCCGGTTTCGGACTCCGCTTTGTGGGCGGTCAGGTTGTCGTATGTCATGCTGCGGATAATACCTGCTGCGCGGATGTGGCTCTTGGGGTTCCAGCTATATTGCAGGTAGACGGGGAAGTTGGGCATCCGCTGTTTGGTGATGCTGACATGGTCGTTCGTCAAGCCGTCCACAACCGGCATTTCCACACCGATACCGGCTTTCAGCCCCTTGGCAAGCGCATGTTCATAGCGAATCTGGGTAGCATGATAGATAGACAGCCCGTTCGGACCAGCAAAGTCGATCGTTGCAGGCACATTGCCCAAGTCCATGAACGAACCGTAATCGTAACCGACCGTGAAACCGCGAGCCGACATATAAGCATTCCGAAACTCGAAGGTCTTGCCGCCTCCCCCACGGAAGTTACCGGCTGTGTAAACGACAAAGTCACCCAGCAAGTCCGTATGACCGACCAGCTTCAGGAAAATCGTACTGGTCGTTGCGTCCATCTGAAACTGGTTCCGTACGTAAGACTGCCCTTTACCCGGAATCAGGGCCGGATAGAAATCTATATTATCGGAAATACCGCCAAAGTCATATTCGGCTGCCAATTTCACATATCCGCCGATACCGAGTGCAAACTTGCCTTTCCGGTCTGTCAGCAAGAAACGGGGGGCTTTCGGTTCGTGGAAGCGGGGGCTCTGTGTTTCATTCATGATGCGGATAATCTCGTCGCCCGCCTTGTCAATGGAGACAAACATGACGGTGTTTGGCTCATTATCCTCAACCACAACTTTCTGGGCCTGGGAATGGGCAGAAACCAGTCCCATTCCGAGCAGTAGAACTGCGCTTTTCAACAATGTTTTCATAAATGTGCTTTTTGTTTAGATGAATTTCAGATTTGAACAGATACCAGCGTAAAAGGTTGTGTTAAATGATTGCTTTAACGAGTAAATATCACTATTTTTGTTGCCGTAATAAAAAAATAAGAAGAAGAAGATGAAGAAGCTGTTTGCTATGTGTTTAGTCGCCTTTTCGGCTCTCATATCCGTTCATTTGCAAGCGCAAGAGGTTGAAACGCTGGTTCAGATCGATACCGACATGGGAAAGATTAAAGTAAAACTCTTTAATGACACACCCCAGCATCGTGATAATTTTATCAAAAACGTGAAGGAACACCGCTACGACGGACTGTTGTTTCACCGTGTCATCAAACAATTTATGATACAGGCCGGCGACATTAATTCAAAAGACGCCCCGATGGAACAACATTTAGGAGACGGCGACCTGGATTATACCATCCCGGCAGAGATTGTCTTCCCAAAGTATTTCCATAAACGCGGTATGCTGTGCGCGGCCCGCACCGGTGACGACGAAAATCCCGAACGCGCCTCATCGGCAACCCAGTTCTATATAGTGACCGGTAAGTTCTTCACGGAAATGGAACTGGATAAAATGGAACAAGAACAAGGCATCACCTTCACGCCCGAACAACGGCAAGCCTATATGCTGGAAGGCGGCACGCCGCATCTGGACGGAAAATACACAGTTTTCGGCGAAGTCATAAAAGGGATGAAAGCGGTAGACAAGATACAGTTCATCGAAACAAATGGAGAAGACCGCCCTGTCAAGAACATCAAAATCAAATCAATGACGATTGTCAATAAATAAACAACAAAACATGGAAACAACAGAAACATTGGTGGTCATGGACACCACATTAGGAGAAATAAAAATCAAATTATATAACGACACGCCGCAACATCGCGACAACTTTATCAAGCTGGCAAAAGCCGGACAATACGACGGGCTGCTGTTTCACCGTGTCATCAAGGACTTCATGGTACAGGGTGGCGATGTCACTTCCAAAGACGCCCCGATGAACAAGCAGTTGGGTGCCGGCGACCTGGGATATACCGTACCTGCCGAATTTATCTATCCGAAGTATTTCCACAAAAAGGGAGCGATCTGTGCTGCCCGTACCGGAGACGAAGTTAATCCGGAGAAAGCGTCGTCCGCTTCCCAGTTCTATATCGTGACGGGCAAGAAATATTCGGAAGCCGAACTCGGCCAAATGGAAAAACAGTTGGAAGGACGCCTGAAACAGGCAATCTTCAACCGTCTGCAAACGGAGTACAAGCCCCAGATCATGGAGCTGTACCGCAGCGGCAATAAGGAAGAGTTGGCAATCCTGCGCGACACCCTGATCGGAAAGACCGAACTGGAAGCCGAAAAGCGGAAAGCCGAAACCAAAATGCCGGCGGAACTGCGCGAAACATACAAGACGATTGGCGGTGTCCCCTTCCTCGACAACCAATATACGGTGTACGGCGAAGTGGTAGAAGGACTGGACGTGGTAGACGCAATCCAGCAAGTAAAGACAAATAAACAGGACCGCCCGACAGAAAATGTAGTAATCAAGTCGGTAAAGGTTTTGGAATGACACAGCTTTCGGTCTATAAAGAACATTATAAAGAAACAATACGCCTGGGTGTCCCGATTATGTTGGGACAGTTAGGCATTATTATTGTCGGTTTCGCCGATAACATCATGGTCGGGCATCACAGTACGCCTGAACTGGCGGCCGCCTCTTTCGTCAACAACTTCTTCAATCTTGTTTTCATTGCCGGGATGGGATTCTCCTACGGGCTCACGCCTATTATCGGAGGATTCTTCGCCCGGAAGGAATATGCCAAAGCCGGCGAAACGCTAAAAAACAGTCTTTTTATCAACTTCATTGTCGGTGTGCTGCTCTGCCTCTGTATGCTGGCACTGCTGCTGAACATCGAGATACTGAAGCAGCCGGAAGAATTGATGCCTTATATCGTGCCTTACTATATACTGCAACTCTTCTCGGTAATATTCGCGATGCTCTTCAACTCGTTCAAACAGTTCAGCGACGGGACAACCGATACCCTCACCCCCATGTGGATCATGCTGAGTACGAACGTCCTGAACATTATCGGTAATTACCTGCTTATATACGGTAAATTCGGTTGCCCGGAATTAGGGCTTACCGGCGCCGGCATCTCGACCCTCACCAGCCGTATTCTGACATTCGTAATCTTTTGCATCCTGTTTGCGAAACACACGCGCTACAAAGCCTATCTGGAAGGATTCAAAAAGGGGACGGTCAATAAGCTGAACTTAGGCAATCTGATCCGCCTCGGCCTGCCGGTGGGATTCCAGATGGGAGTCGAAACCGGTTCTTTCAGCCTGAGCGTGATCATGATGGGCTGGTTAGGCAGCACAGCTCTTGCCGCCCACCAGGTGGTAGGCGTAATCACTACGCTCGGCTTTATGATCTATTACGGGATTGCGGCGGCGGTCACCATACGGGTAAGTGCCTATAGGGGATGGAACGACTGGCCGAACGTACGGCACGCCTCTTTTGCCGGCCTGCATCTGATTATGGCTACGGCACTTATAGTCGTACTCCTGATCCTGGCCTTCCGTAACACGATGGGTTACATCATCACGCCCGAAAAAGAGGTAGTCGAGATGGTGGCATTGCTCGCCTGGTCGGTTATCCTCTATCAGTTCGGAGACGGATTACAGATACTTTTCGCCAATGCCCTCCGGGGTATCTCAGACGTAAAATACATGGCCTACATGGCTTTTGTCTGTCATTTTGGATTAGCGCTGCCAATTGGTTATCTTTGTGGCTTCACATTAGGTTGGGGAGCTATCGGAGTATGGTGCGGTTTTCCGGTCAGCCTGACAACACTTGGGATATTGCTATGGAGACGCTTTAATAAATTGACAATAAAATAACTTATGACTAAAGATATAACAACAGAACACGTTTTCTGTGACTTGCGCTACCTGACACTGTTAGCACGCAGTTTTCCGACAGTAGCCGATGCCAGTACGGAGATCATCAACCTGGAAGCTATCCTGAACCTGCCGAAAGGAACGGAACATTTCCTGTCCGACCTGCATGGGGAACACCAGGCTTTCAACCATGTGCTCAAGAATGCCTCCGGCGCGATCAAGCGGAAGGTAAACGAGATATTCAGCAATACGCTGCGCGACTTCGAGAAAAAAGAACTTTGCACGCTGATCTACTATCCGGAACAGAAGTTGGAGCTGGTCCGGCAGCACGAAAAGGATATGGACGACTGGTGCCTGATCACCCTGAACCAGCTGGTACGCGTATGCCGGAATGTCTCTTCCAAATACACCCGTTCGAAAGTGCGTAAGGCGTTGCCGAAAGAGTTTTCCTATATTATTCAGGAACTGTTGCACGAATCATCCGACGAGCCGAACAAATCTGCCTATGTAGACCAGATTATCAATACGATCATCTCCACCGGACGCGCCAACGACTTCATCATCGCCATGTGTAACCTGATCCAACGCCTGACAATCGACTTGTTGCACATCATCGGGGACATCTACGACCGCGGACCGGGAGCGCACATCATCATGGATACTCTCTGCAACTATCATAACTTCGACATCCAATGGGGCAACCACGACATTCTCTGGATGGGCGCCGCCGCCGGTAATGCCGGAAGTATTGCCAATGTCATCCGTATGTGTATGCGCTACGGTAACCTGGCAACCCTGGAAGATGGTTATGGTATCAATCTCCTGCCACTCGCCACTTTTGCGATGGAGGTATATGGCGATGATCCCTGCGAACTGTTCATCCCCCGCACCAATGCTTCGGATGCCACCTTCGACGAAAAGACTACCCAACTGATCGCCCGTATGCACAAAGCGATCACAATCATACAGTTCAAGTTAGAAGGCGAAATCATCCGCCGCCGTCCGGAATTTCTGATGGACGACCGTTTGCTGCTTCACCACATCGACTTGAAACGCGGAACAATCCGCATCGAAGGAAAGGAATATGAACTGCGAGATAAAAACTGGCCGACCCTCAACGCCAAAGACCCATATGCCCTCTCCATTGAAGAAGAAGAGTTGATGCGCCGTATCAAACACTCGTTCGAATGCAGCGAAAAGCTGAAGAAGCATATGCGTTGCCTGTTCACGCACGGCAGCATGTACCAGGTCTGCAACTCGAACCTGCTGTTTCATGCTTCCGTCCCGATGAATCCGGACGGGACACTCAAAGCGGTCCGTATCGAAGGAACGGAATATAAGGGGAAAGCCCTGCTGGACAAAGTAGACCAGTTGGTACGTACCGCCTACTTCGATGCAGACGGCAGTCCGGAAAAGGATTTCGCAATGGATTACATCTGGTATCTGTGGGAAGGGAAAGACTCTCCCCTTTTCGACAAAAGCCGGATGGCTACGTTCGAACGCTGTTTCATCGACGACAAATCTGTACAGAAAGAGGAAAAAGGAGCCTACTACACCCTGCGGGAAGAAGAAGCAGTCTGTGATATGCTGTTGGACGAGTTCGGAGTGACAGGCCAGCACCGGCATATCATCAACGGGCACGTCCCGGTCCGTTCCATCAAAGGTGAAAACCCGATCAAGGCTAACGGTAAACTGCTCGTGATCGACGGCGGCTTCTCTAAGGCTTATCATCCGGAGACGGGTATTGCCGGATATACGCTGGTCTACCATTCACGCGGTTTCCAGCTTGTCCAACACGAACCGTTCATGTCGACCGACCAGGCAATCAAGGAGGGAAAAGACATCCTGTCGACAACGATAGTGGTAGAGCTCAACTCACATCGCCAAATGGTAAAAGATACCGACAAGGGTGCCGACCTGCAAAAACAGATCCACGATTTGGAGAAACTTCTATACGCTTTCCGCAACGGCTTTATTAAAGAGAAAGAACGTAATAACGAATAAAAAACACCAGTCATGGACCGCGAGAAACTGAAGGGACATATCCTGATATTGATCACCAATATCCTGTTTGCCGTCAATATGCCGATATCCAAATATCTGCTGCCGACGCATGTTCCACCCGAAGGGCTTACTATTATGCGCATGGCTTTTGCCTGCGTGATGTTCTGGGTCGTTTCCCTGTTTGTCCATAAAGAGAAAGTTCCGCTGAAGGACCTGGGAATGCTCTTTGTCTGTGCCCTCTGCGGTGTCGGCATCAATCAAGGGTTATTCATCGTGGGACTAAACCGTTCTTCTCCTGTCGATGCCTCTATTATTGCGACTGCCGTGCCGATTTTTGTCTTGTTGTTAGCGGCAGTCATCTTGAAGGAGCCTATCACGCGGAAAAAATCATTCGGAGTATTCATGGGGGTAAGCGGAGGCTTGCTACTTGTCTTTAGCTCCACACAGTCGGCCGACAGTGTCAGCAGCCTGGACGGAGATGTCATGATGATTATCAGCGGACTGATGTATGCCATTTATCTGGTATTATCCAAGCCGCTCTCACTCCGTTATTCATCAGTCACGATGATGAAATGGATGTTCCTGTTCACAACCTTGGCATTAGTGCCGTTCACCTTCCGGCACGTACTGGACGCGCCAGCTTTTCACCGGGAGGTATGGGATTTTACCGAACTGAGTGCAATCTTTTATGTCCTTTTCGGAGCGACTTTCCTCCCCTACCTGCTTATCCCGATGTCACTGAAGCGAATACGCCCGACAACCGTCAGCATGTATAATTACGTACAACCGATCGTCGCCTCACTGATTGCCGTCATGATCGGACAAGACACATTTTCCTGGCAAAAATTCCTCTCTGCAATCCTGGTCTTTACAGGCGTTTACCTCGTGACGCAGAGTAAGAGCCGGGCGGATTTGGAGAAAGAAAAGCACAACAAGTCTGTTTTATAAGGACTGCGTTGTTCTTTTTGGCGCAATATTGAACTTTTATCTGTCAATTTTCAACTTTCTAACAAAAATATGCTTGCATTTGAAAAATAATGCGTAATATTGCCGACGTAAAAATAAACACAAGAGAAATCGCAAATGACATTAACAGGTTTTACATATCATACCTGGGCACTGACAATGACCCCTTGGGGGGTTTAGCATATACAAATAAACAAGTGCGGAGACCACGTCCCGCTTTGTTGCAATTCTCACATTGCATTCATTTCTTTTTTCAAATCAATAAATTATTAGTAAACAACTGGCATTCGCAAGCCGGCATAGCCACTTGCCAACTGCCAACTAAATAAATACATATCGATGAAAGTATTGAAATTCGGCGGAACATCCGTAGGTTCCGTGAATAGCATCCTGAGTGTAAAGAAAATAGTGGAGGCTATTGAAGAGCCCGTAATCGTTGTCGTATCCGCCCTCGGAGGTATTACAGACAAGCTGCTGAACACAGCCTCGATGGCAACAAACGGCGATGTCGGATACGAAAGAGAGTTTTCTGAAATTATCACTCGCCACCTGGATGTTATAGAAGGAGTTATCCCAGATAAAGACAGACGGATCGAAGTCCAGAAACAGGTAATGGCCTTGCTGGACGAACTGGGGAATATTTACAAAGGTGTGTACCTTATTAACGATCTGTCTGCCAAGACATCCGACACGATTGTCAGCTATGGCGAACGTATCTCATCCCTGATCGTATCGAATGTGATAAACGAAGCAAAACTGTTCGACTCACGTAAGTTTATCAAGACAGTCAAACAGTTCAACAAACATATCGTAGATTTTGAGCTGACAAACAAACTGATCAAAGAAACATTCAATCCGCTTCCCAAAGTATCGCTGGTTCCCGGCTTCATTTCAACCAGCGCAGAAGGGGAAGTGACAAACCTGGGACGTGGAGGGTCCGACTATACCGCATCCATCCTGGCAACGGCATTAGATGCCCGCAGGCTTGAAATATGGACGGATGTCGACGGTTTCATGACTGCCGACCCGCGTGTGATCAGCTCAGCCTACGTAATCGACCGGTTAACCTTCACCGAAGCGATGGAGCTTTGTAACTTCGGTGCGAAAGTGATTTATCCTCCGACGATCTACCCGGTTTACCATAAGAATATTCCGATCCGCATTTTGAACACATTCAATCCGACGGCTCGCGGAACTTATATTTCCAAAGAGAAAATAAAAGATGAAGGCAAAGCCCTGATCAAAGGTATCTCTTCTATCAACGACACCTGCCTGATCACAGTACAGGGTTTGGGTATGGTAGGCGTAATCGGCGTAAACTACCGTATATTCAAGACTTTGGCAAAGAATGGCATAAGCGTGTTTATGGTATCGCAAGCCAGTTCGGAAAACAATACGACATTCGCTGTCCGCAACGCGGATGCAGACTTGGCAGTCAAGGTGCTGGACGAAGAGTTCGCCCTCGAACGTGCGCAAGGTGACATGAGCGACACCGTAGCCGAAAAAGACCTGGCAACAGTCGCCATCGTCGGTGAGAACATGAAACGGACACCGGGCATTGCCGGGAAGCTGTTCGGTACGCTCGGAAGAGCCGGTATCAGTGTGATCGCCTGTGCGCAAGGTGCTTCCGAAACAAACATCTCGTTCGTTATCAAGCTGAAATACCTGCGGAAAGCGTTGAACTCCATTCACGACTCCTTTTTTCTGTCAGAATACAAGGTATTGAACCTGTTCATCGCAGGTGTCGGAACCGTAGGCGGCAATCTGTTGGAACAAATCCGTATCCAGCAGCTCAAGCTTATGCAGAACGGTTTAAAGCTGAATGTAGTTGGAATAGCCAACAGCAAACGCGCTCTTTTCTCCCGCGAAGGGCTGAACCTGGAGACTTGCATAGAGGAGCTGAAAAAGAACGGTGAAGTAAGTTCGCCGGAACATCTGAAAGACGAAATTCTGAAAATGAATATCTTTAATTCGGTTTTCGTAGACTGTACGGCAAACCAGGCAGTATCCGATCTCTATGAAGAGTTGCTGAATAATAACGTATCCGTTGTTGCAGCGAATAAGATCGCAGCATCTTCTTCCTACAACAATTATTCCAACCTGAAAGAAATCGCCCGCCATCGCGGTGTCAAGTTCCTGTTCGAAACGAATGTCGGTGCAGGACTGCCGATTATCAATACGATGAACGACCTGATCAACAGCGGCGACCATATCCTGAAACTGGAATCAGTCCTTTCCGGTACGCTCAACTACATATTCAACACGCTGAGCGCCGATATTCCTTTCAGTAAGGCGATCATGATGGCTAAGGAAGAAGGATATTCCGAACCGGACCCGCGTATCGACCTGAGTGGAAAAGACGTAATCCGTAAACTGGTTATCCTGACCCGTGAAGCCGGCTACAAGGTTGAAGAGGAAGACGTACAGCGTCATCTTTTCATCCCCGACAAATATTTTGAAGGTACGCTCGATGATTTCTGGCGGAATATACAGGAACTGGATACCGAATTTGAAGCAAAACGCCAGCAATTGGAGACAGAAGGCAAACGCTTCCGTTTTGTAGCCAAAATGGAAAACGGAGCCTGTGAAGTCGGCTTGCAGGAGGTAGATGCGCACCACCCGTTCTATGAATTGGAAGGCAGCAACAACATCATCATGATCTCCACCGAACGGTATCACGAATATCCCATGATCATCAAAGGATATGGAGCAGGTGCCGACGTAACGGCAGCAGGCGTATTCGCCGATATTATTTCGATCGCAAACATTCGATAAAAGATGAAAAGTATAATCATTCTGGGAGACGGGATGGCCGACGAGCCGATAGAGGCTTTAGGCGGCAAGACGCCAATGCAATATGCAGACACTCCTTATATGGACAGGCTGGCTGAAATGGGCGTGACCGGACGCTTGAAAACCGTTGCCGACGGCTTTCATCCGGGAAGCGAAGTGGCAAACATGGCAGTTTTGGGCTACGACCTTCCGACCGTATATGAAGGCCGCGGCGTATTGGAAGCCGCCAGTATCGGATATGAGCTGAAACTGGGGGAAATGGCGATGCGCTGTAACCTGATCTGCGTGGAAGGCGATATCCTGAAAAACCATTCATCCGGACATATCACAACTGGTGAGGCGGACGAACTGATCCGCTCACTGAACGAGAAATTAGGCTCCGAACACGTACATTTCTACACGGGTGTGTCTTACCGCCATCTGTTAGTGATCAAAGGAGGTGACAAACGCTTGGATTGCACGCCTCCTCACGATGTACCCCTCCACCCTTTCCGTCCCCTGATGGTTAAGCCGGAAGTGCAGGAAGCACAGGAAACGGCCGATCTGCTGAACGAGTTGATTCTGAAATCGCAAGAGATATTGAAGGATCATCCCGTCAACCGGAAACGTGTTGCCGCCGGGAAAGATCCGGCAAACAGCATTTGGCCCTGGTCGCCCGGATATCGCCCGGCCATGAAGACTATGCAGGAAATGTATGGCTTCAAGCAAGGCTCCGTGATCTCTGCCGTCGACCTGATCCGCGGCATCGGCGTATATTCCGGACTGAAAGTGATCGACGTGGAAGGCGCTACCGGACTGTACGACACCAACTACGAAGGGAAAGCGCACGCCGCTCTCGAAGCCCTGAAAACAAACGACTTCGTCTATCTCCATGTGGAGGCCAGCGACGAAGCCGGACACGAAGGCGACGTGGATCTGAAGATAAAAACGATCGAAAACCTGGACAAGCGGGCGATCGGCATTATTTTCGAAGAATTGCAGAAATGGGACGAGCCGGTTGCAATAGCCGTACTTCCGGATCACCCGACTCCCTGCGCCATCCGCACTCATACGAACACCCCGGTTCCTTTCCTGATCTACAAACCGGGACAGGCACCCGACGCTGTCACCCGTTTCGACGAGTGTTCCGTCCTGAAGGGTAAATATGGCATTTTAGAGAAAGACGAATTTATAAAAGAGTTATTATGAAATATTACAGCACAAATAAACAAACTCCCTTTGCCTCATTGGAAGAAGCCGTTGTAAAAGGGCTCGCCGGTGATAAAGGGCTATATATGCCCGAACGTATCGTCAAATTAGACGAGGATACGATCAGCAATATGAAGAACCAATCTTTCCACGAAATAGCCTACACTGTGGCACAGGCTTTCTTTGGTGAAGACATTGATGCCGGTACCTTGAATGAGATCGTAAAAGACACGCTGTCGTTCGAGACTCCGGTGGTACACGTCGACGACAACATCTACAGCCTCGAGCTGTTCCACGGTCCGACACTGGCCTTTAAGGATGTCGGCGGCCGTTTCATGGCACGTCTGCTGGGATATTTCATCAAAAAAGAAGGGCTGAAGCAAGTTAACGTATTGGTTGCCACTTCGGGAGACACGGGCAGTGCCGTTGCCAACGGATTTTTAGGTGTGCCGGGCATCCATGTGTATGTGCTCTATCCCAAAGGAAAAGTAAGCCCGATCCAGGAATGCCAGTTCACGACATTAGGACAGAACATTACTGCATTGGAAATAGACGGCACGTTCGACGATTGCCAGGCATTGGTCAAGTCGGCCTTTATGGACGACGAGCTGAACCGCCACATGAAACTGACATCGGCCAACTCGATCAACGTTGCCCGTTTCCTTCCGCAATCATTCTACTATTTCAATGCATACGCGCAATTAGACAAGATCGGTAAAGCGGATGAATTGGTCGTTTCTGTTCCCAGCGGGAACTTCGGAAATATCACAGCCGGGTTGTTCGCCAACAGGATGGGATTGCCCATAAAGCGCTTTATTGCCGCCAACAACCGCAATGATGTATTCCTCGAATATCTGAAAACAGGCACTTACACCCCGCGTCCTTCCGTTGCAACGATAGCCAACGCAATGGATGTAGGCGATCCGAGCAATTTTGCCCGTATCCTGGATCTGCTTGGCAAGAATGGCAACCCGCATCAGGAAATCAGCCGACTGATAAGCGGCTATCGTTTCACAGATGAAGAAATCGCCGTTACCATGAAGCAGGTCTACACAAAAACCGGTTATTTGCTCGATCCGCATGGCGCATGTGGTTATCAGGCGTTAATTGAAAACAAGCTCGCCCCCGGTGAAACAGGCGTATTCCTGGAAACGGCCCACCCTGCGAAGTTCAAAGGGACGGTAGACAGTATCCTGGAAGCGGATATTGAAATACCGGCAAAGCTAAAAGCCTTTATGCAAGGGACAAAACAAAGTATCGAGCTGAAAAAGGATTTCGAGGGTTTCAAGTCTTACCTGATGAACCAATAAGATTAAAGAGGATGCATCAAAAGTCCTATTTATAACATCTGTGTCTTGGCGGACTTGCCCCGCCATCTCATACTAAATTGATGCATCCTCTTTATTTTTCATTCAATGGCCCAGTCTTTCATCTCATACATATCCGTGTATTCTTCCCATTCGGGATCAACCTCCGTATAAATAGAGATCGGCAACTCTTCAAACGGAGCCAATGCTTCGTTCAGCCGTTCACCGAAAACACGGACGGTACGGGTGTAATAGACCCATATCTTCTCTCCTCCTCCGGTATATACACCCGTCAGGATTGAAAGCTTATCCTTTTCCATTGCCTTGCGCAAGGCTTCCTGTATCTCTTCCATCTTTTCAGCTAATGCTTCGGAAGGCATTCCCTTGTCGTCACCTTCATATTTCCAGGTAATTTCCACCCGTTCCTTGAACTTGCCCGACTGCACAAATTCGGTTAATTCGTCACGGCCGGAAACAGTGACCAACTGTCCGGATTCATTCTCTGAAATAGCGGTAAACCATTCGTTACTTAGTTTCATATCAATATCAATTATTCTACAAAAATAGATATTATTTATGAGATCAGGCGTCTATACAAAGCAGTTATCTTTTATCTTTGTCCTCAAAATAGAAAATATAATAATTCTTTTAGACAATGATCAGACCAGTAAAACTCCAGGATGCAAAAACGATTACGGATATCTACAATGAATATGTCTTGCATAGCGTAGCAACCTTCGACACGGAACCCTTACAGGAAGAAACGATGCGTTCACGGATAGCTGAAATCTCCGCCCATTTCCCCTATTTTGTTTACGAAGTGGATAACAAAGTGGTCGGATACTGCTACGCCCATCCCTGGAAAGAGCGCGCCGCCTACAGATATACGCTGGAAACAACCGTCTACCTGTCACCGGAAAGTACAGGAAAAGGCATCGGGAAGCAATTGATGGTAAAACTGATCAACGAATGCCGCCAAAAAGGATTTCACGCCCTGATCGCCTGCATCACAGAAGGGAATGAAGCCAGCAACATATTACATGAAAAACTCGGATTCAAACAAGTCTCCCGCTTCGAAAAAGTAGGACTGAAATTCGACCGTTGGCTGGATGTCGTGGACTATGAGTTAGTGTTGGCACCCTAAACAGCAGCTTCTTTCTTCCTCTTCTTCCACAGTTGGTAGCTATTGAAAATATTTTGCCAGAGGACGTATGAGCCTGGACCGACCGATGAAAGCGGATCCAGATAGGTGTAAGACATCCAGATGGCAAGCACGGTGTTCTTCTGTCCAAGCGCCTGCCCGGCGCTGATGCGATCGAAATAACGGGTTCCGATCCGTTTCCCTAAATAGAACTGAATGACGCAAGTTATAAATCCGGCCAATGCAATCAGCACCTCAACACCCACTGCAGCATCGCTATTGGCAAGCGATTTTACAGTCTGGGCTGTTACAATAGTAAGGGCAACAGCCCAAAGATAGAAAGCCATATCACGGAAGCCCAACAAGAAATGATGTACCCTCGGAAGATAATAGCGAAACAGCATCGCCAGGATAAACGGGAAAAGCAACAACGGGAACACTTTGCTCAATATTTTCAGAAATGCCGTCAGGAAAGTAATATTAGCATGAGGCTCCACCAAAGGGAACATCAGCGGAACAACGATTGCCGCCAGGATATTGGACAACAGCGTATAAGTAGTCAAACTGGATGCACTCCCTCCCAATTTACCGGTAATAACAGCAGCTGCCGTCGCCGTCGGACAAATCAGGCAAACCATCGCCCCCTCAAACACTTCCTTATAGGAACCTTCCAAACGGACAAAAATCAGAAAAGCAGCTATCGCCGAAGCAGAAACAAGCTGGAACAGCAACAGCCATCCGTGCCAGGGAGAAGGCAACAACTCGTGCGGCTGCACCTTGCAGAAAGTCAGCAACAGCTGTGCAAAGATCAGGAAAGGGGTCAAATAGGCAACTAAAGAATTCATAAACGGTTTTGTCGGCTCCAGAAAAGTGAAGTTGGCAAACATAAAATAACCTAACACACCGGCCAACATTGCAATAGGCAACGTCCAGTTTTTCAGAAAATTCAACATAATACCTATTCTTTATATTTTCGGGACAAAGATATATATAATATTAAACCCGAAGAACTCTTTTTTTCTACAAATCGCCAAATAAGCTATTCCCGTACCGTTGCGGGTTTATAAGGGAAAGTAAACCCGAACGTCGTCCCCTTTCCGACTTCCGACTCCACCCATATCTCACCGCCAAGATATTCAATGATCATCCGGCAAATAGAAAGCCCCAGGCCGGTGCCCTGGGCAAAAGCATTCAGTTTGACAAAACGTTCGAATACGCTGTTCTGCTTCTCCGGCGGAATACCACAACCGGTATCCGCCACATAAACACGCAGCATCTCCCCGTCTTGTATCGAGAAGCCAAAGCGTATGCTGCCTTCTTCCGTAAACTTGATAGCGTTGGTTATAAGATTTATAAGAACTTGCATAAACCGGCTTTTGGCTATCGAAACGAAACAATCCTCCTGCTTCCGTTCGAATATCAGCTTGACATGATTCGTTATACGGCTCTGCATGGATACTTCCAATTCATGCAGCATGGCGTTTATATCGACATCCGAATAGATGAAATCCAATGTCCCCGCCTCTATCTTCGACAAATCCAGGATATCATTGATAAGCTGCAACAGCAAGACATTATTGTTTTCGATGATATGAACATATTCTTCTTTCTCCTCCGCATCGTCCGTCATGGCAAGAATATTGGAGAAACCGACAATTGCATTCAAAGGCGTACGGATCTCGTGGCTCATATTGGCCAGAAAAGCAGACTTCAGCCTATTGGACTCCTCGGCCTTATTCTTGGCGTTCAGCAGTTCCTCTTCCACTTTCTTCCGGTCTGTAATGTCGATTACGGAACCAATCAGTGATGTCGGTTTTCCGTCTTCATCCCTTTTCTCAACAGTCGCATATGTTTCCACCCATACCAGTTCGTCTTCCCCCTCCGGAAGAATACGATACTCCTCCTTTATCTTATCGACATGGCCAAGTAGCAAAGCCTTGCAAGCCTCTTCTATCTTACCCCTGTCGTCCTCGTAAATCTTTGCAAAATATTCAGAGGCCGGTGCTATCAGTTTACTTTCATCAAACAACCCGGAAAAACCGGTGTTCCCGGAAGGGTTCATTTCACAAAGGATGGTCTGCTGGACCAAATCCCATTTCCAGGGAACAATGTTTGCCACATCCAACGACATGGAGAGCTTTTTGTTCAGAGAGCGTAATACCTGTTGCGCTTTAACCACTTCCGTTACATCCGACATGAACAGGTCGACACAACACGGTGTACTGGACGGGATGATCAGGACATTCAGATAATGCTCGGCCGGCTCATAGTAATATTGGACACTGAGTTGCTTGTTTTGTGCCAATATAAGCGAACAGGCCTGCATATATTGCACCAAACGGGAATGGGACAGCTCCGAACCTTTCTTATTCAGGAAATGAGTTTTTCTATCGAATAACTTTTCAAATTCAGGATTGACATCGACTATCAAATAATCGACGGCATTACCTCCCTCATATAAGATCTGCTGCTTCATATAGGAAATAGGCATACAGTTGATCAGCTGCCTGTAATTCCTCATAAACGCAATTTCCCTGGTGTGGAATATCCGCAGCTTGTTCAATGATTTAATCCGCAGGCACAGGAATAAGATAAAGACGAAAAGGACTCCACTGCCTGCGTAAACATGGTTATGATATTGCTGCCAAAATGATGGAGGTTTCATATAAAAGATAGCATCGGAAGGCAGATCAGAAAGCGGAATATTCTTTTGTATCAAGACCTGGTAGTTCAACACCGAACGCGGCTGACCGGGAGTAATAACGGCATGCAGCTTTTTCCCTTTCAATATATCACTGACAATTCCGGTAAGCGTAGTAGAGATATTGGATTCCGGATAAAAAAATCCCCCGACCATCCCGTTTTCCACTATTCCCATGTCATTCAGGGTGAAGATAGGAGCGTCCGTATAAGAACTCAGCATCCGGTAAGTATCGGAACTAAGAATATCCCGATTCCCCTGCTGATTTAAAAGAATCCATGAATAATACAAAACACAAGTCCGTTTATCCACACGGCTTAACAGAGAGATAAGTTCATCCGTACTCGTATCTCCGGCTGTTATCAGTTGCAGTTCAATATCCGGGAAATCATTCTCCATGACATCTTGGATAAAGCGCTTATTCTGTGCACTGATATAACGCTTATCCGCCAGAAAGATAAGCCGTTTCATATCGGGTTTCAAATTCTTTATCAGATTGACCGTTTCGGATATATATTCCGGGACATACAGTATAGTCAGGTTATGGAAGGTTTCGACCATCTCTGAAAGATTGATTTGCAGTTCTTCCGGACAAGCCTCTTTAGACAAGTAATATTCATAGGGAGCAATAAAATCCTTCTCCGCACAAACTAAAAGCGGAATATCTTTACCCCAACGGCGTTTCAACTCGTCCCGCAACAACATATAAGCGCTATTTCCCAGTAAAATCACTAAAGAAGGAGGCGTTCCCGTATATTTCCGGGATAAATAAGTTGAGAAATTCTCGACATCAGCATCAGTCTTTATCAGCATCAGGTCCATATTTTCCGTATAGGCAGTCCAACTTTCATCATCTGTTGTCATTTGCTCATAGACCGGCGCCGTAAAAATACGGCTCCAAGGATTAGATTCCGTATAAGAGTTTATGATTAGCACATAACTGTTTTCGCCCCCATCCGGAGAAGCATAGGATGGCAAGGTGGTTATTATCAGAAAAACCACCAACAAAAAAAGGCCCTTTAAATGATACCAGCGTTTCATATTTGTACTATTTTAGCCCATACTCCAAAACCTGTTGAAAATCAAAGATACTCTTCTAAAAATACCCAAAGGTAAGAAAAAAAGATATAGCAAAAGAAAATGACCACAGAATTAATTATCCATATTATGATAATCAATCTATGGTCATTCTATAACCAATGTCATGCCCACCCGATTGTGGACTATTGAATACTTATTTTCTGAACGGAGGTCTTACCACCTGTGCTTTCAGGTTGCGGTTGCGGACCTTGATGAAGATTTCCGTTCCGGCTTTTGCATATTCGGGTTTCACATAGCCCATGCCGATACCTTTCTTCAATACGGGAGACATCGTACCGGATGTTACCACACCGATCACATTATCTTCTGCATCGACGATTTCGTATTCATGACGGGGAATACCTTTGTCAACCAGTTCGAACGCACACAGTTTGCGTGTCACGCCTTCCTTCTTCTGGCGTTCCAACTCGGCACGGTTCGTAAAGTTCTTTCCTTCTGCAAACTTAGTGATCCAACCCAGGCCGGCTTCAATCGGAGAAGTCGTGTCGTCCAGGTCATTGCCATACAGGCAGAAGCCCATTTCCAGGCGCAACGTATCACGCGCGCCCAAACCGATCGGTTTGATGCCTTCCGGTTTTCCGGCTTCAAAGATTGCATTCCAGATCGTCATTGCATCATCCGGATAGAAATACAGTTCGAAACCACCGGCTCCGGTATAACCCGTATTGGAGATAATCACATTCTTGCAACCGGCAAACTCACCTGTTACGAATGAATAATAAGGGATGGAAGACAGATCGACCGGAGTCAGGCGTTGCAGCACTTCAACGGCTTTCGGTCCCTGGATAGCCAACTGCGCCGTCCGATCAGAGGAATTTTCCAATTCGGCTCCAACCGTATTATGGCTTACACACCAATCCCAGTCCTTCGCGATATTACCGGCATTGACTACCAACAGATATTTCTCCGGCTCATAGTGATACACTAACAGGTCGTCCACGATACCGCCTTTATCATTCGGGAAACAAGTATATTGAGCCTTGCCAATCGGCAGGACAGAAGCGTCGTTCGACGTGATACTCTGGATGAAAGCCAATGCGTTCGGGCCTTTTACCCAGAACTCGCCCATATGTGAAACATCGAACACACCTACGCCGTTCACAACGGTCATGTGTTCATCAATAATACCGGTATATTCAATCGGCATGTTGAAACCGGCAAACTCATGCATTTTGGCACCTTGTGCAATGTGCACATCGGTAAAGGGAGTTGTTTTCATGTTATTATAAATTTATTTAAGATTTTTGAGCCAGCAGCTCAGCTATTTTGATAATTGTTTCCATACTTTTTTCCAGCGACTTGACCGGAAGAAATTCATAACGGCCGTGGAAATTCAATCCTCCGGCAAAAAGGTTCGGACAAGGCAGGCCCATAAAGGAAAGACGTGCACCGTCCGTTCCGCCGCGAATCGGTTTGACCAGAGGCGTCACCCCGGCAGCCGTCATCGCGTCGAATGCCAGGTCTATGATATATTTCTTCGGCTCAACGACTTCACGCATATTGTAATACTGGTCGCGCAACTCCAAGGTCGTACTGCCCGGATGCATTTCGTTCATCCGTTTCACCAGCTCTTGCAGCAATTCTTTCTTCTGTTCGAAGGCTGTCCGCACATGATCGCGGATAATGTAAGAGAGGGAAGCCTCTTCAACCGTCCCGCCCATAGCTGTCAGATGGAAGAAACCGTCATAGCCGTCCGTATGTTCCGGACGCTGTGCGGCCGGTAGCCAGGAAGCAAATTCCACAGCCAGCAGGGAAGCGTTGAGCATCTTGTCTTTTGCATAACCCGGATGCACGTTCAACCCTTTGAAAAGGACTTTCGCACCGGCAGCGTTGAAGTTCTCATATTCCAGCTCGCCGATCTGTCCGCCATCGATCGTATAGGCCCATTCGCAACCGAATTTCTCCACATCGAAATGGTCAGCACCGGCACCGATCTCTTCATCCGGCGTAAAACCGATACGGATCTTGCCGTGTTCGATCTCCGGATGATCCTTCAGATATTTCATAGCCGAGATAATAGCGGCCACACCGCCTTTATCATCAGCCCCCAACAGCGTCTTGCCGTTCGTCACAATGATATCCTGTTCCTTATAATCATTCAGTTCGGGAAACATCAACGGAGAAAGCACGATGTTCTCTTCCGCACACAACACGATATCGCCACCCTTATAAGTCACGATACGGGGTTGCACGTCTTTTCCCGACATATCGGGACTTGTGTCCAGATGGGCAATGAAACCGATCGTCGGAATCACCTTCGCCGTATTGGCAGGCAAAGTTGCCATCAGGTAGCTCTTGTCATCGAGGGTTATATCCTCCAACCCGATCTCTTTCAGTTCCTTAACCAGTGCTTCTGCAAACACGAGCTGTCCCGGCGTACTGGGCGTCGTCCCCGTCGTTTCGCTCGACTGCGTGTCGAACGTCACATACTTCAAAAATCTATCTGTTACAGTCATAAGCTTATTATTAATGTTACAAGCCCTAAAAGTAATCAAAGTGTCACGAACAACAAAATTTAGAAGCAACTACTTCCGTCAAAACAGTGTGTACAAACTTTACATTTCGGCAATCCGATTGCTTCCACCAATGTTTCCAGCGTGTTGAACTTTAATGAACTCAAACCGAAACGCTCGGCAATGATATCCACCATCCTCTGGTATTCAGGTGAACCGGTTGTCGCATATTTGTCCAGATTCTTATTTTCATCACCTTCCAGTTCCTGGATGATACGGCGGGAAATCAGTTCGAGGTCGCTCTTCGAAGAAGTGAACCCGATGAACGGACAACCGTAGATCAGCGGCGGACAAGCGATACGCATATGCACTTCCTTTGCCCCGTAATCATAAAGGATCTTCACGTTATCGCGAAGCTGCGTGCCACGAACAATAGAGTCGTCGCAAAACAAAATCCGCTTGCCTTCCAGCATGGCACGGTTTGGGATCAGTTTCATCTTGGCAACCAGTGAACGCATCTCCTGATTGGCCGGAGTAAAACTGCGCGGCCAGGTCGGTGTATATTTTGTGATCGCACGGTGGTAAGGAGCGCCTTTTCCTTCGGCATATCCCAACGCCATACCGACGCCTGAATCCGGAATACCGCAAACGCAATCCACATCGTATTCGTCTTTCTTTCCCATCTTATAACCGCTTTGGAAACGGACCTCCTCGACATTCTTGCCTTCATAGCAGGAAACCGGGAAACCATAATAAACCCAAAGGAACGAGCAAACCTGCATCTGTTCGTTAGGCTTACGCATCTGCTCGATGCTGTCGGCACGCAAACGAAGGATTTCGCCCGGACCGACGAACCGCTCGATTTCATAATCCAGATTGGGCAAACTGCTCGATTCGCTGGTGGCGGCAAAAGCACCTTCTTTCTTACCTATAATAATAGGAGTACGTCCCCATTTGTCCCGGGCAACAATGATTCCGTCTTCCGTCAGCAGCAGCATGGAGCAAGAACCTTTGATCCGGTTATAGACATTCTCGATTCCTTCGACAAAATCTTTTCCCTGTGTAATCAGCAGGGCAACCAGTTCGGTCTGGTTTGTTTTGCCCGAACTCAACTCGGAAAAGTGCATGTTCGCCTTCAGCAAATCCTGTTCCAGTTCATCGATGTTGTTGATCTTCGCTACCGTCACGATCGCGAACTTTCCAAGATGTGAATTGATCACAATCGGCTGCGCATCCGTATCACTGATAATACCGATTCCTGCATTTCCTACAAACTTGGGAAGAGCAGGTTCAAACTTGGTACGAAAATAAGAACTTTCCAGATTGTGAATGGAACGGGTAAAGCCGGCTTCTTTATCGTATGTAGCCAGACCGCCTCGGCGAGTCCCCAGATGAGAATTGTAGTCGGTGCCATAGAATAAATCAACAGCGCAAGCCGACTTAGAAATAGTTCCGAAAAAACCACCCATTGTAAATAGTGTTTTTGATTTTTGAATTAGGTTGCAAAGGTACAAGATTATTTAGAAATTTCAGAAGTTACGCCCACACGTTTGCATTTTTTACAGGGGAAACTTCGCTTATTCCTTACTATCTTAACCACAAAATAGAGGCAAACACAATAAAAGGTCGAAACGAATAATTCCGCTTTTCTATATAAATACGCTTCCCCCTATTTTCAACTTTCAACTATTCCGGGGGGCTTATTGTATAAAACGCATTTTCAAGCCTCAAAAGAGAGCTAAAAGCAAATAAACGTTAACCCACTTTTCGACTGTCAAAAAAGGGACTTTTTCCTCTTTTTTGAGCGTTTTCAACAATTACGACCGTCCTCTTTGCCATTACGACCGTGCTAATGTGTAGTGCACTCGGCACCTCGCGAAGATTAGCA
>QWCH01001388.1_pt1 | contig 37564 bp, 26 predicted proteins | sample 1972671 | NCBI WGS metagenome assembly QWCH01 (sample SAMN09866713, study PRJNA288562) | Human gut metagenome isolate term3_stool, whole genome shotgun sequencing... | isolation source: gut | host: Homo sapiens | place: USA: California
TTCTTTGTCAATAATATCCAGTTCGGGTAATTGGGGATATCCTTTGTATGTCATATATGGGAGGTCGTCCCCGCCGAAGTAGTGTGCTAGAAAACCCTCGTGTCCGTAATATTCAATCTCTAATCCTAACAATTCGTTGGCTTTATCCAATACTTGTATACTTTTTTCCATAGATCCCATTAATTGGCTTTGGCTTTGTTCCGAATTGGCGTCTTGTTTGAAATAACGATTTTTGCCTAACACAAGTTTTTTTAGGTTCGGACAATAGAGTATATCTTCAAAAGTTTCTATGTTGTAATCGATTTCCAATTCTTCGACTTCATTAATAAATTTCTCGAACTGTTCCTCGTTTTCTTTTGTGTCTATCGAGTAGCCGTAGCGTCGTTGAATGGCATACGCGAACCCTGCACTAAAGGTTTTTTTATGGTTTAGAACAATTGGCTCGAATTCTATTATATCCGGGCAATTCTCTACTTTCCCTTTCCGTAAAACGTAAATCGAATCCGCGGGATCTGTGCTCACGTCCATGATTGAGATGAGAGAGCCATAACTTGTTTTTTTGTCAAAACCGTATTCTTTGATTTCCTTTTGCGTATTCTTGTATCGAATTATTATTGTATCGATATTCTCGTTCCACTGATCGGAAAAGAAAACGATACTATTATCCAGAAAGTAAGTTTTTAAGACCCCTCTCGAGAACGCGAGCATTACTTCGTGATCTCGTGTATAGGGACGGGCGTAAGTTGTTTCTTTCAAAGATTCGTTTCCTTCTTTGTCTACCGCACAGATATCAAAACGGTAATTCCCGTCTATCAAATTCTTCAGTTCGAAAGAAGTGGTTTCTTTAGGAAGCGAAACCGAATCTTTGCGGTCTTCACACGACCACACTATTTTGATATTTTCTATAGTTGCATCCGTACCGTTTACCCACTCTACTACTAATCGTTCCCATCCGGGTATGGCATGAACATCTGTACATTTTGCCACGTAGTGGATATTTCCGTCCCCGGAATAATCACTGTACGTGTCTTCCAGACTTTCGCTGCATCCGACAAACAATGCCGCCGCTGCAAATAAGTTTAATATGTATTTTCTTTTTCTCATGGTTTAATTCTTTTTTACGAAAATTTCCAATTCATGTAACGTAAAATAAGCGTTCCTATTTGTATTGGTTGAGGATAGCCTTTTTCTGAATGTATCATGTACCATTATCTTCAAGTAACGGTAAGTGTTGTTCAGGGCCGGGAATGAAATATCCACATAGTAGGGATCCATTTTGTCAAGTTCATCTACAGTTTTTGGAGCATACATTAGTTCTAATGATTTATACGTCCATTTGTCTTTTTCAGTCGAGGCGTAGGGATCTTGGTTTAAACGTCCCAAATATTCCCATCCGGCGTCCTCCGGATCAGAGGAATTTTTATTACCGTAGACGGTTACTTGGCAGGGCAGTTTATCCTCGTAACAACCGTTCCAAGATGTTCCCAATTCTGCGTTAGGTCCTGCCGGTACGTTGGCATGCATGGGGCATAGGGCATACATACGAATCCATGCCGGTGTTTTTTGCTCTCTCAGGTCGAGTATAATGGGTTTGTCAAGAGCGTTAGGTCCTGCCAGATAAGAGGCAAATATTTCCGTGGACGGTTGTGTTAGCGGATTTTGATGAGTGGAGGCAAGGAAGCGTTCTCTTCCTCTTAGTTCACCGTCAAACAGGTATTGCACGCCTGTTTTTGCTTTTGAATTTTCTACACTGGTGGGACCACTTATGAAATCCGATGCCGTCATAGTCCATTGTTCCGCTAGGAAAGCGTCAATATCCGGATATACTTCCTGTCTTACCCGAAAACCTTGGAAATCCTCTGTACGAATGACAATTGTGTTTTTCGGTCTTTCTTGTTGCACTTTGAAAACTAAGGTGTCCCCACCCCGGCTGATTGGGAAGCTATTTACAAGAATAGTATCCGGTTCGTTAGTTAAAGGATTGGTACCAAGATAAAAAACGTGGGCCATTCCGGTTACGACCGAAGGGCTTTTGTAGATGACCTGAAAACCGCTCCATGCAGAAGCTACTTGTATGTCGTTGAAAAAAGCCCAAGGTGCACTGTCTAGTGTTTTGAATTGATATTCACGGGATTCAGACTCTTCGTAGCTTCTATTCACGAAAGAAATATTGGCGGTAACCTCATGTGCTTGCGTGAAACCGTCCAGTAGCAGTGAATCACCACTGTAACCGCAGGTTTTCAATACCTTTTGTCCTTGAGAGTTCGTGTAGCGAACATTCATAGCAAAAATATCCCTATTGTCAGGTAGAGTGTAATGCATCATTGCTCCTCCTGCCACGGGAGTAAACTTGACTTCCAGACCTTCCGGCGATACATTAAAGAGTTTATCGTCGTCATTACAGGAATAAAGGCTGAATATCAGTAATAATAACCATATTGAATTTTTCATGATTCTATTTTTTAAGTAATAAATCTACAATCTAAAATCGTAAATCTAAAATTCATTTACCATCCCGGATTTTGAACCATTCCCGAGATTAATATTTCTTCAGCGTTGAGTGGATCAAAGTAATCTCGCGGAGCCACGAATTTATTCTTACTCCACACCACGCTAGGTCCCTCTTCGTTGTTATAAAATGTTTGGGCTGATGTACCGAGGATGTTCCAACCATATTGTTTTTCGTTCATAACTTGTTGGGCTTTTAACCATCGACGTATGTTCCAATACCGGTGTCCCTCGAAAGCGAATTCGATATTATATTCCTGATGAATAATATCCCGCATCCCTACTTTTGAATCTACCTTTGCGGGGTTGTTGGAATAGGTGCGCCATGCTTCCCGTACCGGTAATATGCCTGCCCGCTCCCGTACTTTATCCAGTGGGTCGTACACGCGGTTGTCCGGTTGCTCCAAATACTCGTTCCAGGCTTCGGCTTGCATCAAATAAACTTCTGCAAGACGAATAATGGGTGCCGATTCGTTTTGAAGTCCGCCCGCGTAATTTTGGGTGGCAAGCCATGAGAAAAGATGTTTTTTCAACCAGTAACCATTGATATTTTGCCAGTCATTACTAACAAGAAAGTCTGCTTGAGTACCCCAAGGTTCTTCGTCTTTGTGAGCCTCAACAAGTAAGTTAAAGTCTACATTCCCCGTGTTTGTACCGCGTTGCCAATACATCCGGTCGCCTGCGATGCAGGCATAAAAACGAGGTTCTCTTGCCAAATGAAGATTTACTATTGTACTATTCAATGCAACAACATCCTCGTAAGCCCTGCTGCTTTCGAATCCTAATTTGTAACGGTTACTGTAATTCCAAGTCATATCGGATTCGATAGGTAGCCCGTTCACGGTATAATACATCTCGACCATCTTCATCGAGGGGGAGAGGCAACCCATTGCGGATGACTCGTAATTTACCGGATCGCCTATTAATCGAGGTAAAATATACATATAGAATTGATCCGGGTATTTCCACTCCAGTAAAAATTCTTGGTTATTAAAACGGGAATACACGCTGGCTTCAATGTCGGACATTGTGTTTAACAGTTTTGTTTTTTTGGAAGTCTGTCCCGAGTACAAACTTCTCCCTCCTTCGGCACAAATTTCGGCAGCTTTGTCTGCAGCTTCTGCTGCCAGTAGCCATTTATTCCGGTCGTAAGTTGCACTAAAAAGCGGTTCTCCATTTTTGTTTTTGAAATCAGAATAGAATGCATTCCCGTTAAACAGCGGGGAAGCGGCATAAAGCAATACTTTGGCTTTTAAGGCGTATAATGCTTCAAGACAGAACGTGTGCCCGTAGACTTCTGACCGTTGATTATACGTGGGGATATGGTCTTTCGCTTCGTCCAATAGTCTGATAACTTCTTTAAAACAAGTATCCACGGGTTGGCGAGGTAATTGATAGTGTTTCACGTCCAAATCCACCGGCATATTTTGGGGAACCAGACAGATAGGACCGTAGTGGCGTATCAATTCGAAATAGATAAAAGCTTTTAACACTTTTGTATCTGCCCGCCACCATTCACGATCCTCTTCACTGATGTTGTATGTTTTATCGATGTTTTCAAGAAGAATATTACACCTGCGGATAACAATGTACATTTGGTTCCATATTGTACCGTAAGGGTCTTGTGACATTTGTTGACCATTGGCTACTTTCAAGCCGTCGAGAGCAAGATATGAAGCTGCATTGTATAAAGCTTGACAGGTAACGAATTCATCGGCTCCCGTGTAGGCATTGTTGGTTTTGAAACTTGCAAATAAGATGTTTAAGTCACTATAAAGTGCTTTCCACCACTGTTCTACCTTCGTTTTCTGTTCAAAGATAGACTCTATGGTTTCGATGTCTTTCTCGGGTACCATATCCAAGTAATTGCACCCGGAAAGTAGGAGAATAGTACATAATATTGATAATAAATATTTTTTCATCATCACGTGTATTTAAATTAGAAACTAATATTCAATCCGACCGACCAAGTACGCTGTATCGGATAATTAAAACCGTTTTCTCCTAATTCCACGTCCCAAACTTTAAAGTTCGAGATCAAGAAGGGATTGTTAACACGGGTGTAAAATTTGATACTTTGCATCTTTAGTTTGGTTAATAAGTTTTGCGGTAAATTATAAGCCAATTCGATAGAGGTGCAACGCAAGAAACTGCATTCTCGCATGAAATAAGTGGATCTACGTTGCTCGGCACCGGTTCCCGAATTTTCCTGCGGATTGTGAATCTCTATGGATTGAGTGGAAAGACGCGGCCAGAAAGGACGTGCTTTCATGTTATTTTCGCTCCAGTGGTCGTCGTAAATAGCTTTCAACATAGCCCTATTCTCTACGAATGGACTGATCGCCATCGGGTTCATAAAGAACGCTCGTTTGCCTGAACCTTGGAAAGAGAAACTGAACTCGAAATTTTTGAAGTTAAAGAAGCCGCTGAAACCGTAAATGACACGGGGTGTCGTCGGGAAACCGATATAGGTGGCGTCATTCACGTCAATTACTCCATCGTTATTCAAATCCCGATAACGGATATCTCCCGGCATGACATCGCCGCCTTGGTGCGGAGAGTTGTCGATTTCTGCTTGATCACGGAACAGACCTTCAGCAATGTAACCTATTTGCTGGGATAATTCCTGTCCTTTTTTACGTTGCCATTCCGGTTTGTCGGTAGCTTCTTCTATATCTTTGTAAATGGCTTTACTGTATGTGAATGTCCCGTTCAGAATCATCCAGAAGTCCGGAGTGAAGGCGTGTTGAATCTTGCCGGAAAGATCTATACCCCGGGAGCGTGCGTTACCCACGTTACCGATCTGTAGTTTTTCCAACCCCGTTGTCGCGGGCATGGTGTAACGGTAGTCGAGAATATTGTGGCGTATTTCTTGGTAGAAATCGGCATTGATCTCTACGATACCTCCGAACAATTTGGTTTCTATACCAAGATTCATTTGTTCGGCGATTTCCCACGTGATTTTATCGTTGGGATAAGATGATATTTCATAGGTTTGTAGATTGTTTCCGTTGGGTGAAGGATCTGCCGCTTGCGTAGGTGTTAGCAATGGCAAATGAGTGAAATGCGGCTCGTTGATTACTCCGTCATTTCCTACTTTACCCCAAGAGAATCGAAATTTCAGGAAAGAGAGCCAGTGAGCCGTGTGGTTGGCTAGAAAACTCTCTTTAGAGGCAATCCATGCCACTCCTGCTGCCGGAAAGAACCCGAATCGGTGTTTATCGGCGAAACGCTCGGAACCGTTGTAGCCGAAACTGGCTTCCGCAAAGTATTTATCCCGGAACCCGTAGGTGCCACGCATAGAGAATCCCATGTTCCGGCGGGGAATACCATTCAGCACGGATGAGGCCGATGAGGTGGTCGTTTCTTGTGCGTTGAATACGGCTGTTAAACTGGTCTGATGTTCGCCCCAAGCTGCCACGTGTAGTCCCCGTACCTCGTAACTCATTTGGGTGTTTTCAGAACTACCTGTATTCTTTCGATCTTGCGTGTCCACTTGCAATGTTCTGGATGCCTCATCCGGGTTTATTGCAGTTAACGTGTGTACACCGGTTTCAAAATCATAGTTTTTTAATATGTAACGGTAAGGTTCGGTCTTGTAACCGGTGGAATAGTATCCCGTGTAGTTTACCGAGACGGATGCTCGTAGTTCCAATCCCTTGAGGATGGGGGATAAGTTATGAATGTACTCTGCTCGTGCCACGGCGGAATAACGTCGACGATCTTTATATCCCTTGTGAAGTTCCAAGTAAGGATTATTTGTTTTGTTATTTAGAGAACCGAAGCGAAGATGCGGCCATCCGTATGTTTCATCACCCGGGTACATTGCTGCAAAATCCACCGGGGAAGCGTTGAAAGCCATATAGTAAGCTTGGCTAACATCGGCTAAGGGACCGTGATACTTGTCAAGGTTTGCCGAGGAATTGATGTTCAGGCGGATACCTGCGCTCAGATCGATATTCAGGTTCGTGCGGAAAGAGAATGTATTGTTTTCGATATTACATTTGAACTGGTTCAAACGTTCTGTTTTCAACATACCCTCATCTCTGACATAATTCACTGAAGCGTAGTATTGTACTAAACGGGAACCTCCCCGGAGATTCAATCCGGCGCGATGGTTGATAGAGTAGTCATTGAACATGATATTGTACCAGTCATTGGCAGGATACACGTAAGAAGGGTAAAGGGGAGAACCGGTACGCTCGATACGGGTTACGCTGTACTGTGGCGTAGCTGACGGGTTACGTGCCAGTAATGCTTGATTGTACATCTTCATGTAGTTGATCGGATTAACCACTTCGATTTCCCTCGTTGGCATACTTGCTACCGCTTCGTACCGAACGGACGTGTAAACACTACCTTCCTGTCCTTTTTTGGTGGTTACAAGGATTACCCCGTTTGCCCCGCGAGCACCGTACATGGCAGTAGCTGATGCATCTTTCATCACGCTGAACGTTTCGATATCTTCCGGAACCATACGGGAAAGATCCAGTTTGGAAGATTCCACCCCATCGATCAAGATCAAGGGATCAATGTTGGCTTTACTTTGGAAAGAGGTGATACCCCGGATGTAGAATTTGGTATTCATTTCATCTTCCGTCAGAGCCCCGGGAAGCCCTCCGGTCTGCCAGCCGACGATACCGGCAATCTTTCCGGTAAATTGGGATGTCAAATCGCTGCTTGAAGATTTTAAGGTTCTTGCATCCACGGTGGTGATGGCTGATACCACGCTTTCCTTTTTCTGTTCACCGAAAGCCACGACAGTAACCTCTTCGATGTTTTCGGCTGTGGGATTCAGACGGACGTTTACTTTTGTTTTCCCTTTGAGTTCCACGACTTCAGTCTTGTAACCGATGTACGAGACCCGTAGAACGTCGTTTGGGCGCACGCTAATCGTGTAGCGTCCGTCCGCATCTGTGACAACTCCTTGGGTTGTTCCTTGAATAATTACGGTGGCTCCGGGGAGAGTATTTCCCTTTTCATCCACGATTTTTCCGGTAACGGAGATCATTTCTACTTCCGGTTTCGTTTTTTCCCGGATAGAAATCAAACTTTGTTGTACCGTGTATTCCAATCCCAGTTTGGGAAGAATCTCATCCAACAATTGTTTGACCTCTTTGTTTTCAGCTTTTGCGGAGATCTTACCTTTAGATTTTACCAATTCGCTGTTGTAGAAAAAGTCATAATCTGTTTGCTTTTTCAACTCGGCAATGATCTCGTTCAAGGTGACATCTTTCAGGTCAAGAGTTACCTTTGTCCTTTGTTGGGCTTGCGCACTCGCCGGAATGGCAGTGTACACACCTAGAAATAAGATTACGAGAAAATTTTTAAAGATTAACATCTTTCGCCATGAATTCCAACTCCTTGGTAATGCATAGTCTCGCTTTTTTTTCATAGTTTTGTGAATTAATAATTTAACATTTTATACATCCGTTTCTTGCAAGGATTCCGGTTGTATGGGTGAATAATGACAGGTTGAGGATTGATCAGGTCTTCAACCTGTATTTTTTTATTTCTTTTGAATGATGATCCGTTCGTTCGCGACAATGAATCTGATGTCACGCGTGTATTCCAGCATCTTGAACAAGGGTAAGAGATCGTCATACCGTTTTAATCGTCCGCTGAATTTTATTTCCTTTAAATTCGAATCGGCAAATTCGATATTCACGTTGTACCAACGGGTGAAGATTTGCATTAACTCTCCTAACGGCATATCTTCAAATTCATAGTAACCGTCTTTCCATGAGGTGTATTGTCGTGTATTCACGGGGAAATAGTCTGCTTTTCGGGTTTCTTTGTTGTAAGCGACTTGCATTCCCGGTTTCATGACAAAATTGTTATCGCCGCATTGTGTTTCGACCCGCCCCTCTACCAATGTTGTTTTCACCCATGCTCCTTCCGGGTAGGCATTTACGTTGAAAGCGGTTCCCAATACACGTACGGCGACCTCTCCCGTGTGCACGATAAACGGGTGGCAGGAATCGGGTGTTACTTCGAAATAGGCCTCTCCGATTAAATATACTTCTCTTGTTCCCCCGATAAATTGGTCGGGGTAGCGCAGTGAACTCCCCGCGTTGAGGTATATCTTTGTTCCGTCCGGGAGAACCAGATTATATTCCGCTCCCAACGGGACGTTCATCGTGTAGTATTCTGCTTCTCTGATTTCCGATTCGTTGGACTTGACAATCAAGGTTTGTTTGTCGGTACGCATCTCTTTATTGCTATCGGACACGATAACGGTATTTGTTTTTTGGCTGAGAAGACGTTTTTTCCCGTCGGGCATAATCAGTTCTGCCGTCGGGCGATGGAGGGATAAACCGGAAATGTAGGTTTGATTGATGTCGGCTTCTTTGCCGGGTGTATTTTCTTGTCGGAAGATAAGGAAGAAACCGACCAACAAGATGATTCCGGCAGCACAAGACGACCAATAGATGAATTGGCGTTTTCTTCTCGCTTGACGGATTCGTTTTTCTACTTTAGTAAAAGCGACGGCTTCTTTCTGGTGTTTGTCCAGAATCTTTTTTTGATGTTCCAGTTTTTGAATGATCTTTTCGACCTTCTCGTTTCGGACAGTAGCGTGTTTCCATTCTTCCAACAATTGCCTTTCCTCCTTCGTAAGTGGTTCTTTGTTTAGGATTTTCGCTAATATGTCATCTATGTTTTCCTTCATAATTTGCCGTTGTTTTCTTATATATTTTCAAAACGGCAAAAAAGGGTGATATGAATTTAAAGTTTTTCTGTTAAAAGAAGTAAAATTGATAAGAAGTGTTCTTCTTGAAGGTTTTCACGCAAAAATTTGAGGGCGGTTTTCATCTGAGTTTTCACCGTGTTGATGCTTGTTCCCAATTCGTCGGCAATTTCCTGATACGATTTATCATTCAAGCAGGCCATCAAGAATACCTTCCGGCATTTATCCGGAAGACGGTCTATCGTGTTGTAAAGTAGTTCGATTTCCTCCTGATGTTCCTCCCCGGTCATATCCTCGTACGTGTCGTTTTCCTTGAAAAAGGAGGAGTGTGCGTCAAACCTCTTCTTGTATTCTTTCAAAAATAAGAATGCTTGGTTTTTGACCATTTTAAAGATAAATCGGTCTAAATCACCCGTGAAAGAATGAAGTCTTTTGTTGTTCCACAAGCTGAAGAAGCAATCCTGTACGATATCCTCCGCTGCCTCAAGATCGTTTAAAATATGATAACAGTATAGTAAAAGATTGTCATAATACCTTTCAAAAAGAAGGCGGAACGCACCGCTTTCGTCTTTTGTGATTAAATCTAATATGTTATCGCGTGGATTCATTCGTTTTTTTTACTTTCACAAATGTAGTGAACTCCAAGTTTGATGCAAATTATTTGGTGGAAATTAAGTAATTTTATGCAATGTGGTCGGGATGTCAAATGATTGGCAGAAGGAGAAATGGTATGGGATTTTTGTACCCTTTCTCCCGAAATGTGACAAATTATTCGAGAAAATACCCCCGAAATGTGACAAAAAGAAATAAAAATAGCCCCCGAAATGTAACAATCGTATGGAAATTAGTATATTTGTCCTATGGTAGAAAGAATCATAATTGGGGAATTACGGGCGTGGAAAACTAAGATATCAAGGAAACCCTTGATTCTTCGTGGAGCTAGGCAAGTCGGGAAAACGACGGCAGTGAATTTATTTGCCCGAGATTTTAAACAATATATTTATTTGAATCTCGAAACGGCCCGGGATCGCAATCTGTTTATTCAATATCCCTCTATTGATACGTTAATCCAAGCTATCTTTTTCGAAAAAGAAAAACTTTTGGAGGAAAAAGATACTCTTATATTTATAGATGAGATTCAAGAAGTTCCGGAAGCGTTGAGTATGTTGCGATATTTTTATGAGCAATATCCGCAATATTGTGTTGTTGCGGCAGGTTCTTTGCTTGAATCTTTGTTTGATACAAAAATTAGTTTTCCTGTTGGGCGAGTAGAATTCAAGGTGGTCCGTCCTTTTTCGTTTCAAGAGTTTTTATTAGCCATGGATGAGGGCAATGCTTTGAAGCAATATCATAAAATCCCCATGGATACTTTTGCTCACGACAAATTGCTATCGTTATTTCACTTGTATACGCTAATCGGGGGAATGCCGGAAATAGTATTATCGTATGCTGGCAGTAAGGATATTGTTGCCTTGACTTCCGTGTTTGATTCTTTGATAGGTACTTATTTGGATGATGTTGAGAAATACACGTCAACCGCGGGGCAAACTCAAATTATGCGTCACGCTATCAGATCCGTGTTTATGGAAGCGGGGAATCGGATAAAATTCAATGGTTTTGGTAATTCTGCGTATGGTTCACGAGAAATGGGAGAGGCATTGCGGACAATCGAGAAAGCAATGTTGATTCATTTGATTTATCCCACCACGCAGACCGGTGAACCTTTTATGCCGGATATGAAGAAAAGTCCCCGTCTTCAGGTACTCGACACGGGAATGTTAAATTATATGGCTCATCTTCAAAAAGAGGTTTTTGGTACCAATGATTTGAACAATGTGTATAAAGGGCATATTGCAGAACATATTGTGTGCCAAGAGTTATTGGCTCATCAGATATCATTGCTCCATAAACCTCTTTTTTGGGTAAGTGAAAAGAAAGATTCTGTGGCAGAAATAGACTTTTTAGCCTATTTAGACGGTAGAGTGATTCCGATTGAGGTGAAGTCTGGAGCAACCGGACGATTGCGTTCACTTCACTTGTTTATGGATGCTTACCGGGGTAATGTTGCCGTTCGCTTATACGCGGGTGAAATTAGAAAGGATATATTGACAACTTCAAGTGGGAAAAATTATACCTTATTAAGTTTGCCTTATTATTTGACGGGGAAAATCGGAGAATATTTGAGAGAATTTGCTTTATAAGCCGTCGTTTTTTTGATGTGTAACTTAGCCCTTAGAGAACCCGAATTCACAAAAATAAAGAGGGTAACTCTCGGTGAATTACCCTCTTCTTGTTTGTAGTGTTACTTCTTATTTTTTAGCCAAGTCAATCAAAATTTCGAGGACTTGGATAGCACTCTTCGATACCTTGGTGCCGGGACCGAATACGGCGATAGCACCCGCGTCGAACAGGAATTGATAGTCTTGGTGAGGAATTACACCACCCACGTAAACGAGGATGTCTTCACGTCCCAATTTCTTCAATTCGGCGATAACGGCAGGTACAAGCGTTTTGTGTCCGGCTGCCAATGAAGATACTCCGACAACATGCACGTCGTTCTCAACGGCTTGTTTAGCGGTTTCTTCCGGGGTTTGGAACAACGGTCCCATGTCCACGTCGAACCCGAGGTCAGCGTAACCCGTTGCGACAACTTTAGCACCGCGGTCGTGTCCGTCCTGACCCATTTTGGCAATCATGATACGCGGACGACGTCCGGTCATTTCAGAGAATTGGTCTGCCAATTCTTTAGCCTTCCGGAAGTCTTCGTCTTCCTTGGCAACACTTGAATATACTCCGCTCACGGTTCTGATAACTGCTTTATAACGTCCGGCAACTTTTTCACATGCATCCGAGATTTCTCCCAAAGATGCTCTCTTCTTGGCTGCATCAACGGCTAATTCAAGCAAGTTGCCCTCGCCTGTTTCAGCACATTTGGTGATTGCTGCCAATGCGGCGTCAACCTCTGCTTGGTTACGGTTAGCTTTCAACTCGTGCAAACGACGGATTTGTGCTTCGCGTACGGCAGTGTTGTCCACCTCGAGGATATCGATCGGGTCTTCTTTTTCCAAACGGTATTTGTTCGTACCCACGATGGTTTGTGCACCACTGTCGATACGGGCTTGCGTGCGAGCGGCAGCCTCTTCGATACGAAGTTTCGGGATACCGGACTCGATAGCTGCAGCCATACCACCCAATTTTTCTACTTCTTGGATATGTCCCCATGCTTTCTCTACCAGTTCTTGGGTCAGGCTCTCCACGTAGTAAGAACCTCCCCACGGGTCGATAGATTTACAAACGGTGGTTTCATCCTGTATATAGATCTGCGTGTTACGCGCAATACGTGCGGAGAAGTCGGTCGGAAGTGCGATAGCCTCATCCAACGCATTGGTATGCAACGATTGCGTGTGTCCCAAAGCGGCACCCATAGCCTCGATACAAGTACGTCCCACGTTGTTGAACGGGTCTTGCTCGGTCAGTGACCAACCGGAAGTCTGGCTGTGTGTACGCAATGCCAGAGATTTCGGGTTCTTCGGGTTGAATTGTTTCACGATCTTTGCCCACAACAAACGTCCGGCTCTCATCTTGGCGATCTCCATGAAGTGGTTCATGCCGATAGCCCAGAAGAATGACAAACGGGGAGCGAAAGCGTCGATATCCATTCCGGCGTTTACCCCGGCACGCAAATATTCCAAACCGTCAGCCAAGGTGTATGCCAACTCGATATCGGCAGTAGCACCTGCTTCTTGCATGTGGTAACCGGAGATAGAGATAGAGTTGAACTTCGGCATATTCTTGGAAGTGTACTCGAAAATGTCAGCGATAATCTTCATGGAGAATTTCGGCGGGTAGATATAAGTGTTACGCACCATAAATTCTTTCAAGATATCGTTTTGGATGGTTCCTGACAATTGGTCGAGTGTTGCCCCTTGTTCCAATCCGGCAACAATGTAGAATGCCAAAATAGGAAGTACGGCACCGTTCATCGTCATGGAAACGGACATTTTATCCAATGGAATCTGGTCGAACAGGATTTTCATATCCATGATTGAATCCACAGCCACACCGGCTTTACCCACGTCACCGATTACACGCGGGTGATCGGAGTCGTATCCGCGGTGAGTAGCCAAGTCGAATGCCACGGACAAACCTTTCTGTCCGGCAGCCAAGTTGCGGCGATAGAACGCGTTGGACTCTTCAGCGGTAGAGAATCCGGCGTATTGACGGATTGTCCACGGGCGCATCGGGTACATTCCGGAGTACGGACCGCGTAAATACGGGGGAATACCGGCAACATAGTCCAGGTGTTCCATGTCTTTTAAATCTTCGGCCGTGTACACGGGTTTTACCGGTATCAGCTCGGGTGTCAACCAATTTTTTTCTATGTGATTAGCCTTTTCCCACTCGGCAGCGGCGGTCATGGCTTTCTCTGTTGACTTGATATCTATATCTTTGAAATTTGGTTTCATCTTTCAATTTTTGATTTATAATTTACGATTTACGATTCTTGATTTTTCAATCTAAAATCTAAAATCTGAAATCTAAAATTATTTAATTCCCAATAGTTGTTGGTATGCTTTCAAGTCTTCCAGCACGTTGCATTTCACGTGAACATAGTGCTTGATACCAACCTCTTCCAATTGAGGTCTGCTCTCCGGGTTACCGGCAACCACGATGATTGCCTTGTCTTTCAACGCGGCGTAAACTTCCGGGGCAATCGTTGCGTACTCGTCGTCAGAGCTACAAATTACCACGATGTCTGCCTTATTGTCGATACATGCTTTAGCACCTTCTTCAACTGTCTTGAACCCGTTGTTGTCCATTACTTGGAATCCGGCGCAAGCGAAGAAGTTGCAAGCGAATTGAGCTCTGGCTTTACGCATAGCCAAATTTCCCATCGGCAACATGTAAACCACCGGACGGTGTCCGTTCTCTTTCGCGAACATGTCGGTTCTCAAGCGCATAGCCTCGAACGCTTGTGTTCCGCGGTAGGGTTTCAATGTTTCTACCACTGCATCCGGTGCGGTTTCGTCTTCCGGCTCTAGGATACAAGCGCAAAGTTCACGGTCAATTTTTTCGTTGAAGTTCGGGAATTGGTTCGTACCCAAGAAGTTTTCTTTCCGGTTAGCGATATCCTGATCTCTTTTCTGTGCGGTAGCTTTCACGGCTGCCTGAACAAATCCGTTCTCGATCGCTTTTACCATTCCGCCTTGTTCCTGTACTTGAAGGAATAATTTCCAAGCAGCCTCGGCAATGAATTGGGTCAATTCCTCGATGTAGTATGAACCACCTGCCGGGTCAACGATCTTGTCAAAATGAGATTCTTCTTTCAACAATAATTGTTGGTTACGAGCCACGCGTTCTCCCAATTCGGAAGGATGGCATTCGTAGATATAGTCGTACGGGTGAACCGTGAACGAGTCAACACCGCCAAGTGTCGCAGACATGGTTTCCGTTTGTGTGCGGAGCATGTTCACGTTCGGGTCGTAAACCGTCTTGTTCCATTCTGATGTTTCAGCGTGGATATTCATCTTGCACACGCAGTCACAGCAAGGATTGTAAGCCTTCACGATCTTTGCCCACAAGTAACGGGCTGCTCTCAGTTTGGCTATTTCCATGAAATATTTTGAACCGGTAGCGAAGTGGAAACGTACGCGGGGAGCGATGTCCTTCACGTCCATTCCGGCGTCAGTCAAATTGTTTAAGTATTCTACTCCGGCAGCCAGACTGAACCCGAGTTCTTGCACGATGGAAGCTCCCGAGTTATTGAACACGTATCCACCCACTTCAATGGTCTTGAAGTTTTTCAGGGCAGCGGTACTTTCGGTAGCGGCTTTTACAACGTCAAACGGTTTGGCGTCGCAGAATTTACCTTGCAAAAGGAGTTTGCTGATCGGGTCGATGTTGATTCCACCTTTAATTTTTTCCGGATCAATACCTTTTTCGGTAACATATTCCTTGAACAGATTCAAGATAGTTACCTTGTTGCAGCAAGCCACGAAATTGATTTCGATGCATTCCAGACAAATGTCTTTTAAAAGAGCGGCCATGTCGGCTTTCGCGAATTTCTTGCAATTGGAAAGTACGAAACCGAGAGAGTCAACACCTTTGTTCAAAATATCCAACGCTTTCTTGTTTGCCTCGGCAACATCCTCTACCATGATGTCTTGGCGTACAAACCACGCGTTGTTGTCTTTTTTATTACCTCTCACGAAAGGATATTCTCCCGGGAAGCACGCTAAGTTCTTGAGGTTTTCCATGTCTTCCAACCGGTACATCGGCTGCACGTTGAAACCCTCGTTTGTTCTCCAAACCAGCTTTTTATCGAAGTCAGCCCCTTTTAGGTCTGCAATGACTTTGTCCTTCCACTCCTGTGTCGTGTTGGGTGCAAATTCATTGAAAAGCTTTTCGTTTACATTCTCTGCCATAATAGATTTTTATGTATTTATTCTGTAACTGTTTGTTATTAAAAACGAAAGGCAAAATTAGGCGTTTTTGTATAAATAAAAAAGAAATTCTTCTTTATTTCTACCCCTTGTTCGGATTATAAGTCTTTTTAAGAGTTGGAAGGGAGGGGTAATTTTAGATTTAATGATTTTAGATTTTAGATTGTGTCCGGTAACAAGTGCTTTTATTTAAAGAATTTTTGCAGGAATTCAGGACTTCCCCAATCTATTTTGAATTGAGTGCTTGGTAAACTACCCCTCTAACTCCCCCTTACACGGGGGGCGTTGAGTTCTCCATTTCGCCTTATCTCTTGTTCACGATTTGGTCTGCCATCTTCACGGCTTCATACGCGTTCACGATTCCACCCGCGATGCAGAGTGATGCGAAAGGAATTTGCACTGTTCCGCTATACAGGGAATATCCCAATGACCGGGACACGGTGTCGCCTCGCCGGGTGACTGCCGTTTGCATGATAATATTCTTCACTTGAATGGCGGACAATTCCGGATAATATGCCATTAATATCGCCGCTACCCCTGCCACCATCGGTGAAGCCATGCTAGTTCCGCCTTGTTGGGAATATTTGTTCCCCGAGACGGTGGAATTAATCGATTCACCCGGTGCAAACACGTCAACCTGTTTCTGCCCGAAATTTGAAAATATTGCCGGATTACCTTGTGCATCAGATGCCCCGACAATCAAGAACGAGCGGATTCGTCTTTTCCCAATATAGGGCTTGGGGTAAAGGGTAATACTGTCGGCGTTTATACTGCTATTCCCTGCCCCTCGCACGAGCAGGACACCTTTCTTTTCCGCGTACGCTAACGCCTTTTGTACCCATTTTTCCCGTGGAGACATCCATTTCGAGAAACTCATGTTTATAATATTTGCCCCGTTGTCCACCGCGTAACGAATGGCATTCGCCACATCTTTGTCGTATTCGTCTCCATCCGGGATTGCTCGTACAATCATCAATTCCACGTGATTGGCAACACCGTCTATTCCAATACCGTTACCTCGTTCGGCACCGATGATTCCCGCGACGTGTGTGCCATGATCCCGTACCCGAATGTGTAACGAAGCCGACCAAAGAATGTTATTCCCGTAAAAACGCTCATTCACGTTTTCCAGATTGTCCCCGATCAAAGGGCGGTGGTCCTGCATGGGACCGAACAGATCCGTGAAATGCTTTTCCACGTTCGCTATTTTTACTTCGTCACCCTCTTCTTTTGCTTTTTCCAGTTCAAGATATATCTTTCCCACGGGAGATGTTTGAAAAAGATCACGCGAGCGGGTAAATTCCTTTTCTTCCCGTTTATTTCGTTTCTTTGCGAATAACTCGTCATAACGTTCGCGGTGTAGCATGAAGTAACGGTTTCTTTCGTCAACCCCTCGTCCGATTACCGTTCCGTCACTTTTACCAAGGAAGTTCCAGCCATGAATATCATCCACGTAACCATTTCCGTCGTCGTCTATGCCGTTACCGGGAATCTCTTTCGGGTTCACCCACAAATTGGCCTTTAGATCCTCGTGGTCAATGTCTGTTCCCGAATCGATAACCGCCACGATAACTTTCCTCTTTTTTGGTTTATCCTTTAAAAACTCGTAAGCCCGCTCAACCTCCATACCGTAGACAGAATCCTTTGAGAACGAGAGCAACGGCCAATCTACGGGAGGCTTCTTTATCTCCTTAAAAACTGTCGAAACTCCTTTAGCCTGAGCTGAAACGCCCTCTGCCACACAGAAAAGTACTACCAAAGTAAACATTATAATCTTCATACTATTGATTTGAAATTATACATTAAACATCGTTCATTAATAGGGATAAGGATTGTACCTTTATCTTATGAAGTACCGGAAAATCTTAAAAAGGTCTATTGTGAATCTATAAATTAATGATATTTGTACATCCGACTTTCTTGCCGGGGGCGAGAGAATGTCATTACCGGGATAGAGGATGGATACCTGCCTTTGATAGAGAACTAAATCTGAACAAGTCTTTCACGTGTTGAATTTTTTTTACTCGGGAGAACAGGTGTGGAATATTTAACAATCGGGTGAATTCCATGTTCTTGTCTTTTGTCGGGAAAATATTATTTCGTAATTTGCGACGTTAATTTTAAAAGCAAAAAACACATGAAGAAAATTAGAGCAGCCATTGTCGGGTATGGCAATATCGGTCACTACGTGTTGGACGCACTGGAGGCGGCCCCCGACTTTGAAGTGGCAGGAGTGGTACGTCGGGATGCAGCGAATGTCCCGGTGGAGTTGAAGGACTATTTGGTCGTGTCGGATATTGCTCAAGTCAAAGATGTTGATGTGGCAATCTTGTGTACCCCCACTCGTAGCGTGGAGGAATACGCTTCCCGAATTTTAGCCATGGGAATCAACACGGTGGATAGTTTCGATATTCACACGGAAATTACCGGGTTGCATGAGCGTTTGGGCGAGGTTGCCCGAAAACACGGGAAAGTTGCTGTTATTTCAGCCGGCTGGGATCCGGGAAGCGACTCCGTGGTACGTGCTTTGTTGGAGGCTTGCGCCCCGAAAGGGATTACATATACAAATTTCGGTCCGGGCATGAGCATGGGACATACCGTTGCCGTGAAAGCCGTGAAAGGTGTAAAAGCCGCTCTTTCGATGACGATTCCAGTGGGAACGGGTATTCACCGTCGTATGGTGTATATCGAATTGGAGGATGGATACGATTTTAAGGCTGTGGCGGAAGCTATCAAGACCGATCCTTATTTCGTGCATGACGAAACACACGTGATGCAGGTGGAGAGCGTGGATAACCTGAAAGATATGGGGCATGGCGTGAATCTTACCCGCAAAGGCGTATCCGGCAAGACTCAGAACCAGTTGTTCGAATTCGACATGAAAATCAACAACCCGGCATTGACGGGACAAATACTCGTGGCTACCGCCCGCGCTTCCATGAAGCAACAACCGGGATGTTACACGCTGATAGAGATTCCGGTGATTGATATGCTGTATGGCGATCGGACGGAGTTGATCAGGCATCTGGTGTAAACTTCTATCGGGAAATATATATTAGCGGCTTCTCCGCCAGTGACAGATGGGGAAGCCGCTACTTTATATTGCGATCGCATTCATATCTGTACGCATGTTGTTGGGGAATATTGGGTTCATTGATTACTTTTATATCGTGAAATCCTACTGAAACCCTGCCGTAATCATCGGGTATTTATACCTTAAAGCCGAGTCGAGTCGGCTTTGTCTGTTTTGTGTACAAGGGAAAACTCTTTTCTCGGGGATGATTACGGGATTATTTCCGGGGGATATGGATGGGATAAGGAGGATTGATTGTAAGTTTTTGGGATAAAAGAGTAGTAATTTTGTAAATTACTACTCTTTTATTGGTATTATTTAATTTCTTTATCTACTTTATCTCCTTCATTCCATTTTGTAATTTTTGCGGTTGGTGTAATATCTGTTCCTTTAAATGTTAATGTTACTTCATGTGCAAATCCTGCTTTGGCTTTTTCTGTTGCAAAAGAAACTGTAATAGGTGCATATTCAATTCCTCCTGCTGTAACCGTAATTTGAATTGTTTCTACGGGTTGGATCATAATATCTCCACATGGCGTTGCAGTTGTAATAGTTGCAGTGCTGGAAAAAGCAGTTAATGCTGTTGGTGTATCACTAGCGTTATTCCAATCAAGACTTCCGTCAATGATATTCATTTGAGGCTTTGTTTTACAATTTGCTATTGTAATACTTGTGATTTCTATGTTATCGGAGAATCCGTCTCCTTTGGTTGCTTTAAATTGTACTCTCATTAATTGATGTGAAAATGTGAATTCGGGATTTGCTTGATCATTGATTGTTTTTCCTATACCAGTAGTGACTTGTGCAGACATGATGTCTTGTGTCCCATCAATTTCATATTGTACCATAGGGTTATTACTTGCAGTGCCTGGCGTGTATCCACTAGTTGTTGCAATTCCTAAAGAAGTATAAGCATAAAAATAAAGTTTTGTGCCATCTGCGGGGTAATACTTGGGAGCAGCAAAAGCTAATTTATTTGATGCTTGATTTACAATGATATTGTCAAAATATGCATTGCTATAATCTGAAGTTGGTGCGGCACTTTTGTAAGCAGTGACATGGAAAAGATCGTTGCCATCTTCAAATGCTGTTCCTGTGATGGCTGCTCTTGATAAGGTATTTATTCCCGCACTTAATTTTATTTCCACCGGAGCATTCGGGTCAATTTCATCTTCTGAAGTTGTTGTACAACTTGTCATAGCTGCTATGGCAAGTAAAGAGAAAATCATTTTTTTCATATCTTGAATTTTTAGTTATTGCTTTTGCAAATGTGAGTTGTTTTTGGAAAGGGGGATGAGTAATATGTAAAAAACAAATTCTATTTACTTTTTCGCTATCGTTTTGTATGAATTTTAAATTTTGTACGTATTCGTAATTTTTTCATGAGGATTATTCTACGGTTGTGCCATTGTTTTCGTCTGGGTCTTCAAATTGTTGGGTGAGGAAATCATCGGAAATCGTGGTAAACTCGCCTCGCCGGATGGGAATGGATATGTTTTTTACTTTTTGGATAAGTTTTCCGGAAGCAGAGTAAAAGAAAAGGTCAACGGCGATATCCGATGAATCGGGGGAAACGAACACGTGGTCGTGGGCGATGAGGGCGGCATTGTCGGACTGTATTCTAATTTCAGTTGTGAAATTGATATTGGTTCTGAAATCATTCAAATTAGCGCATTGATTGCCCACGTTGTAACCGCATGGGTAATAATTCCGGTATTTTATGACTGTCGTGACGGGAGCATCGTGCGGGTGTTCCTGTATGTATTGTTGATAGTCGGTGGCGAGAATGTTGAAGCTGCCGAAGGGAAGGGTAAGATTTAATGTCGTGGAGGTATTCGCGTGTTTTTGACCTTTAAAATCGGAAAGGTCTATGTCATGATTACCTGCAAAGGCTCTCTTTTGACTCGTGCATACTTGGTAGGGTTCTGTTACTTTGACCGAGGACAAATGTTTTGTATTGTAATAGCAGCCGGATGGGTTTTCCCGGGGGATGTAATCTATCCAGACACGGATATTATTTTGCGCGGGAGATATTTTCACTGGAAAAGCGAGGGTGTCACCATTCACGAGGGGAGAGGAGGTGATAAATACCGTCTGACGGGTGGTGTCACTTTTCATTTTCATGATTTTGGGTGTAACCTCAAACGTGTAACGGGTATCCATGGATGTTGCTCCGGAATGGTCGATTTGTACGGTTGTGTCTTCGGGAAGGATGAATATCATATACACGTCGACAAGTGTCGGGTCTATTCCCTCGTTTTCCGGTTCCTCGCGGATCAGGGAGCAGGAGTAAAAGAAAATGAGCCATAACAGAAAGAAAATATTGTATCGTGATCGTTGCATGGTGAAGATGATTTAGAATTTGTATCGAAGATTTACTCCCAATCGGGTGATGCCCCAGTAGTTGAGGGTATAAGTATTGTTTCGTGCGCCTTCGGGTATATTATAATAAGTATCGTACCGGATATGCATGTAGCCGCCTCCAATGTTAAATTCCATGCCCCAGCGTGGAGAAAAGAGAAACGAGTAACCGTAGGATATTCCGCCCCCGTATGTTGTTTCTTGATTTTGGTAGCGTGTTTTGTTGTCCAAGGCAATATTGAACCATCCGACGTTGGCGTGTAGCCCGAGGAAGGAACCCGTGAAGGCGTTACGAAGCCAGTACCGGAGTTCCGGCTGGAAGGCGAGTACCCGGAGTTGGTAAGAGGTTTTTATTTTGAAGGGACTGAACAGGATAGGGATGTCTGTCGTTATTCTAGGAGCGATTTGTAGTTCGATTCCCAAGTTGGTAACGGTTGCCAGATTGAAAATCAAGTTGGTTTTTACGGCGAAATGGAAGGGACGTCGTATCCGTTTGTTACTTAATAACCCGGGTGTTCGGGATACGGGGAGAATAGAAAGTTGCGGCGGTTGATTTGCCGGTGTTGTTTCTGAGGCTTTGCGGGAGATGTGTGTCATGATCAGATGGACGCTAATCCCGATACCGTTTTGCTTGCTTGGGGGTGTTGTATGGTTGCGGGTGATAAAATGCTCTTCCCGAAGCCCGTGTTGTATGATAAGGTATGATTTAAGCTGCCGACTTCGTTCACGGGCAACGTCCAGATTCATGGAGGAAGAGGAAAACGAGGAACAATACCCGTCGACTTTCAATACGGCACGTCCGTTGTCGAGGTCTTCCTTATGCATGGAGATCAATCGGGAAAGGGACACGATGCCTTTTTGGGCATAGAGTTTCGTGTCCCCTTTTTGGAAAAAGAGTAGTATCACGGAGTCCCGGTCGGCTTGTAAATATCGACGAGCATTCTCCGTACCGAACCCCGCTATGGTGTGAAGCGATAGCAATAGTGTGAAGAGAATGGATTTCGTCATGGGATACTTTTTTTACTCGTTGGCAAAGAAAAGGAATCACGGGCGGAATCATTTTAAAGAAAGTAAAAATATAACTTTTGTACGTATTCAAAACTTTTAAACGGGTTCTACATATCGCTGTTTCCACTGCTTGGGGGTAATACCTTCGTTGAGTTTGAAGGAGGAGATAAAAGAGGAAAGCGAGTTGAAACCAACCAGAGAGGCGACCTCTTGAATTTGCATTTCGGGATGTTCGATGAATAGAATGGTCGCTTTCTGGATACGGTATTTATTGACGAATTGGTAGAAACTAAAACCGAATTCGTTATTGATGAGATTCGAGATATAAGTACGGTTTGTCCCGAGAAGCGCGGCAACGTCGTTTATGGTGAGGTTCCCGTTCGTGTATATTTCTTTCTCGTCGAAAAGATGAACAAGTTCGTCTTTCATCTTCTCTCTTTTCATCCCTAAGTTCTTCAGGTATTTTTCGGGAAGAGGGGGGGAAAACGGGTGATATTTCGTCCTCTTGTTCTATTGTCAGTTCATCCGGACAGCTTTTTACTTCACACGGGGGAAGCGGCTCTTCCTTGACTTGCGCATGTTGAGGAGTATAGCATATATACGGTTCGTTGAGGGCGTGGATGAAAAGGTGGGACACGAAACAGATAAAACTAAGATGAACAAGGTAATTGCTCCATGCCGCTTGGGTAAAAGACGTACAAAGCATGATTACGGCATAGAGAATAGCCAAGGGGATGGCATGATTCAGCCAGCGGAGGTCTATATTTTCTTTGGAAGAATAGTTTTCTTCCACGGTTTGAACGTGTTTCCGTTTTAATTTGAGGATACGCGAGGTGTAAACGGTAATCATGGAAGCCTGAATCGTCAGACAGATATATCGAAAAATGGAAAAGAGAGAGTTTTTATCATAGAACTCCCGTTGAAAAAGGTTCTCTTCCTCTTCAAGAGGGAAAAGTAACAGGCCCGCGACAAGCATGACGATACCCGGCATGAAATGTAACCAGATTTTCTCCGGGGCTATTTTTTCCGGTTTCGTGAGTTTCCGGAAATAAAAGAAATACATGGGGATCAAGAATAAATGGATCGTGATATCAAAACCGGGCAAGAAGAACTCGTTTGTTCGGTACGCGTGTATATCTTGAATCATGTCGGGGATGAAAAGCAAGCCGGAGAATGTGAGCACGACTCCCAGTACCCGCCGGGGGTGCATTCCGGCTTCTTCACTATACGCGGCTCCCTTTAAGATCAGTAACGTGATACCGCAGAACAGGGGTATAACAAAAGAGAGGACGTATGAAAAATACATCCAGAATGTTGCCGAAAATAGACTATCATTCATCATGTCGCACAATGTTGTCGATTTACCTTCTTTGACGTGGCAAATATAATACAAATTGTGTCTATTTCGAGGGCGTTTGAGCGTTTGGAATGTTAATTAACAAAAGGGATTAAAATTGATTCTTTAAAAATTGACATCCTGCCGTAAACTTTGTACTTTCGTCCCATCTATATTAGAATCAGGTTTCATGAATGATGAAAAACTAAAAGAAGAAGTTCGCAAGGCTTGCGAAATCTTACGAAACGGTGGGGTAATTCTTTACCCTACGGACACGATATGGGGTATCGGCTGTGATGCGACGAACGAGGACGCCGTGAAAAAGGTGTACGAGTTGAAGCACCGGGAAGACTCCAAGGCCATGTTGGTTTTGTTGGATGATGTTGGGAAATTGGCTTCTTACGTGACGGTACCGGATATCGCTTATGATTTATTGGAGGTGAACGACAAACCGATGACGGTTATTTACCCGGGCGCGAAGAATATGGCAAAGAATCTGATCGCGACGGATGGAACAATCGGCATCCGGATCACCTCGGAGGCTTTCACGAAAGCGTTGCTTTACCGTTTCCATAGACCCATCGTGTCAACTTCCGCGAACATCAGTGGTGAGCCTTCCCCGAAGTGTTTTGCCGAGATCAGCGATGCCGTGAAAGCGGCAGTGGATCACGTGGTGGATTACCGTCAGGGAGAAACCGCTAATCCCGCCCCTTCCAGTATCATCAAGCTGGGCGCGGGCGGAGAAATCCAAATCATCAGAAAATAATAACCTGAATTTTGGAAGTTGTGGATGGCATTCATTTTCAATTTTCAATTTTCAATTTTCAATTGTTTTATGGCTTTAATTTTAAATATCGATACCTCCACGGATATTTGCTCCGTGGCAATAGCCCGGGAGGGGAAGGTGATCGCGTTGAAAGAGAATAACGAGGGTTTCAATCATTCTACTTTATTAGGCGTGTATGCGGATGATTTGCTGAAGGAAAACGGTTTGACCGCGAATGATCTGGATGCGGTTGCCGTGAGTATGGGACCCGGTTCATACACGGGGTTGCGTATAGGGGTTTCTTTAGCCAAGGGAATCTGTTTCGGTGCGGGCAAGCCCTTGATAGCCGTGAGTACCTTGGAAGCTTTGGCGAATGCCATTGCCGCGAGGAAAGGCGAAGACGGGTGTTATTGCCCGATGATTGATGCCCGTCGCATGGAAGTGTACACGGCAGTTTTTGATCGGGAGGGGATTACCGTGAGGGATATTCATGCCGAAGTGATAGAGGAGGGTGCGTTTGCCGATTTGTTGGAGGGGCATAAGATGTTTTTCTTCGGGAACGGGAGTGATAAGGTAAAGGAGGTTATACGCCACCCGAATGCTGAATTTATTCCGGGGGTAGAAACTTCCGCGGCTAATATGACACTGCTTGCCGAACGGAAATTCGAGGCGGGAGATTTCGAGGATGTGGCTTATTTTGAGCCTTTTTATTTGAAGGATTTCGTGGCTACCGTGCCGAAGCGAAAAGTTTTGTGATAAAAAATCTTTATATTTGACCAGCGAAAATGGTGAAATGAGTAGTCGGCACACGATAAATAAGAGAAGTAAACAGGAAGAGGAGAGTTTTAAAATCCTCTTTCGGGATTATTTTGCCTCGATGTGTGTATTTGCCGATCGATATTTGCGGGATGGGGAAATGTCCCGGGACGTGGTGCATGACGTGTTTTGCCGGATATGGGAAAATCCTTCGGAATTGGATGGGGTTGCGAACGTGAAGAATTACCTTTACACGAGCGTGAAAAATCGTTGCCTCGACGTGTTGCGGCGGGAGGATATTCATCACCGCTATGTGGAATGGCAGCAGAATGAGGAGAAAGAGGGTGAAGACTTTTTCGAGAGCGAGGTGTTGCGGGAAGAGGTCTATCGATTGTTGGACCGGGCAATACAATTGTTACCGGGGCGTAGCCGGGAAATTCTGTTATTAAAATTGCAGGGATTGAAAAATCAGGAAATCGCCGAAAAACTGGGTGTTTCCGTGAACACGGTCAATACTCTGAAAGCGAATGCTTACAAAGTGTTGCGGGAACAGTTACAAGATAAGTATTACCTTTCACTATTATTTTTCTTGAAAAAAATCTGTTATTCGATTCACTAGTTTTTGACATGAGTTCGTCTATAGGATGTATGTGAGAAAATAGACGAATTTTATGAATCGGAAATTAAATAATAGAGTATGGCTTATTTTTACCCGTTTGCTGGGAATGGAAACGGAACAGGAGCGAGAGCAACTGGATGAAATAGCCGTACCGCATTCTAAAGAGAAAACTTTGCTTGATGAGATATCCGCGGGGGAAGATTATTTGCGGCGTAGAGAGATAATCGATGGTATTGACGTGGAAAAAGAATTGAAGCGAGTGATGAAATCCCCGAAACGACGTTTTTCACGAGTTTTGTACTGGGGACGGGTTGCGGCAATCGTGTTGCCTGTCTTGTTGGGAAGTGTTGCTGTTTATGTTTTTTACGCGGGGCAGCAGCCCGTATCGGATTATGTCATGGATTTGCATGACGTGGAGCCGGGGACTTTGAAAGCGGTGTTGGTAACAAGTGATGGGACGTTGCGTGAATTGGAAACTTCCGTGAATCATATTGAAGAAAAGGACGGGAGCCGGATTAAGGTGGATTCAGCCCGGTTGAATTACGAGGCAGACAAACAGGAACCGGTACGAGAATTGATTTATAACAAGTTGCTCGTGGGGAGAGGGCACGAGTATATGCTGGTATTGAATGACGGGACAAAGGTATGGATGAACTCGAAATCCGAGTTGAGTTATCCGGTTGCCTTCGGGGAAAATATTCGTCGGGTTCGTTTGTCCGGCGAGGCTTATTTTGAAGTGGCGAAAGATAGTGCGCGTCCCTTTATCGTGGAGGTGGACAAGGGATTCGAGGTGAAGGTGCTGGGGACACATTTCAATATAAAAGCGTATGACACGGACGATAGTTTTGAAACGACGTTAGTAGAAGGTAAAGTGCAGGTTATGCAGGGGGATAAGACAAAAGTTACGTTGGAACCTTCAGAACAGATGGTGATCGGACGGGATGGAAAACATGAAGTGCGGGTGGTGAATACAAGCTATTATATTGCTTGGCACGAGGGATGGTTCTACTTTGATGACGAGCCTTTGGAACAGGTGTTGACGATGATCGGTCGCTGGTATGATATTGATTTCAGTTTCAAGGCAGAGGGGTTGAAAGAAATATCCGTGACGGGTAAACTGAAACGTTTCGAGAATCTGAGCGTGATTTTGAATATGCTGGAGAAAACAACCGGGGTTCGTTTCACGCTGACGGGCAGGATGGTAACGATAAGTAAAGAAAATAACCGGGATTGATTGGACCCTCTCCCGGTTATTGTTGATAATCAATAAATAATTAATTATTCAGTCAAAGACAAAATTATGAAAAAAAATGGAGAAACACGCTATCTTCCCCGGGGAGGATGTGTGAAAAAATGGTTATTATTTATGCGAAGTTTTTTGATTCTTTTTTTGATGAGTACCATGTCTTTGTATGCTAATCGAATGGCGTTGGCTCAAAAAGTCTCTATTAAAGTCAACAATGTTGATCTGAAAACAGTTATCGAGGCTATCGAACGGCAAACAAAGCTTGGTTTCCTTTACAATGAAAAAGAGGTAAAACAAGTGAAAAACCTCTCTTTGGACGTGAAGGATACGGATGTGATGAAAGTGTTGGATATTGTGCTGCAAGGAAGTCATTTGACCTATTCAATCACGGAGGAAACTATTCTAATCTCGTTAAGAGAAACAGCGATGGAGGATACCGTGAAAACTCGGAAAGAATGGGTGATTCGCGGTCGGGTAACGGATACTAAAAAAGAACCGTTGCCCGGGGTATCCGTGTATATCAAGGGAACTACAATAGGGGTGGCAACCAATTCGAAGGGCGAGTACGAGTTGGTGTTGGCACCTCAAAAGAATCTGGTTTTGATCTATTCGTTTATCGGGATGAAAATGAAGGAAGTGCCCGTGAAAACTCAAGGCGAGGTTAATGTCGTTCTGGAAGAGGATGTTTCGGACTTGGATGAGGTTAGGGTTATTGCTTACGGGAAAACAACAAAGAGGGAGATGACGGGAGCCATGACTTCCATTAAGGGAGAAGACCTTATCAGTGTTCCCACCTCCAATCTTTCCAGTTTACTTCAGGGGCGTGTGGCTGGTTTGGATATCCAGAACATGAGCGGTTCGCCCGGTAGTGGCGGTACGGCAACGATTCTTCGGGGGTACAACACGCTGAGTGCCGAACAACGTGACTTTAGTTCTCCTTTGTGGGTTATTGACGGGGTGCCCATCACGAATATGACTTCTTCCTTGACAGGAACGAATGCTTTGGCTGAAATTGATCCGGAATCTATTGAATCGATAGAAGTGCTGAAGGATGCTGCGGCAACTTCCATGTATGGCTCTCGTGCGGCTAACGGGGTGATTTTGGTAACGACCAAGCGAGGGAAAAGTGGAGAACGGTCTGTTCGGGCAAACGTGTCTTACTCGTGGTCTTATATCCCGAAGTTCCCGACTGTTTTTGCGGGGAAAGAGTCGAGAAGATATAAACTGAACGCATTGCGGAATTATCGTCAGGCATATCTGGACTCCAATAATGAGGCCGTGTATCCGGTAAGTTATACGGATGTTTTTGGGAAATATCAAGGCGCGTATGATTATTTCTGGGGAGAAGGTTCTGAATATAGTGCTAAATATATGCCGGAATTGCAGGATAGTCTGAATTCATTTTATAATAATGCGACGAATTGGTTTAAACGTTTTTTCCAAACGGGAAAAGTATTGACGGCTAACGTGCAATCGTTATATGGTACGGAACGTTTTAACAGCAGCGTGAGCGCGGGATTTTACGATGAAACCGGAATCTTAAAAAACAGTGGATTTACCCGTTTTAATTTTATGACGAATTTAGGGTTTAAACCTGTGGAGCGTTTTAACATTGAGGTACATTTGTCGTTAGCGTATGCCCGCCGGAAACGAAATCAGGACGAAAGTAGCAACTTGATAATGGGGGACGGGGAAAACCTGATAAATATCCCGAAAATTCCTTTCGAGACTTCTCCTTTTTTACCGGCAAGTTCCGTGGTCGAAGATTATGTTTTGAAAAATCAAAAGGGAATAAAAGAAAAAAACGAGGATTTGTTCGGGCGTTTGAGTGTCGCTTTAACGTATGATATTACAGACTGGCTGAAAATATCCACGACAAATTCTATCGGTTATTCATTAAGTAAACAGAATAAGTTTACTCCGATGGAATTGAACTATGATAATAAGACGCAGACGCAAGGGACATTTTTAGAGAATCGCACCTTGTTGACAGAGAATCTGCTCGTGTTTAATAAACAATTTAAGGAGCATAAACTGGAAGTGTTAGCCGGGGTGTCTTCTCAGTTGAACGAGGAACATTCTGTCGGCGGGCTTGCCAAAGGGGGACCTAATAATCAAGTACATTATGCCAAAATGGGATGGCCGTCAATAGATGAAACCGGCTCAAGACCTTTGGCGATGAAAGGATATAATTCAAATTACGAGAAAGATGTGATGGTCAGTTTCTTGGGAAGATTGACATACAGTTACAAGCAGAAATATATTTTTAGCGCTTCTGTTCGTCGGGACGGTAGTTCTAAATTCGGGAAGGGAAAACCTTGGGGTACATTTCCTGCCATTAGTGCGGCTTGGGTATTCTCGGATGAATCGTTTATGGATAGGTGTGGCTGGTTGGATTTCGGGAAACTTCGGGGCAGCTGGGGTGAAACCGGGACACAATTCACGACCCGCTATCTGGCTTATGGTGCTTTGACGACGGGATATGTATTTATGGGTAATTCAACAATAGTCCCGGAAGGAGCTAACGGTTTGTTGAATCCCGATTTGTCATGGGAAACGACCGGGCAATATAATATCGGGGCGGATTTGGATTTCTTGAATTACCGGTTAAACGTGGTGTTTGACTATTACAATCGTTACACGGATGATATGATGTACGCGGTTTCTCTACCCGGTGATTATTCTGCCATGTTGACTCAATACCAAAATGCGGGAGCTATTTCTAACAAAGGGGTGGAATTGTCCTTCCGGTACGATATCTTCCGGCAGGATAATTTCCGTTGGAGATTGCATTTTAATATTGCCCGAAACTGGAACAAGTTTGAAAAAAGTCATAATCACAGGGATTTAGGGAATTACATTATAGGTGAACCGTTAAATATTATTCGAAGATTAAAGACATTGGGAATTATCGAGTCAGCGGACCAGATTCCTTACAAATACAATTCTTCCGGGGAAAAGCAATATTTGCGTCCTAATATGTGGCAGGGAGAGAGGCAGTTTTACACGGTAGGGGATATGTATTACTATGACGCGAATGGTGACGGGCTGATCGTTCCGGTATCAGACGCGATATACATGGGAAGTCCTTTGCCTGAAGCGCAGGGAGGATTTATGACGGAATTGCAATGGAAAGGTTTTGATTTATCTCTCAATTTTACTTATTCTCTGGGACGCACTGTTATTAATGCCGGAAAAGCGGAAGCTATCGCGGTTAATTCTGCCACGTTAAATGGTCCGGTGCTGGAAGATATCCGGAAATACACGTTCTGGGAAAAACCGGGAGATAAAGCGGATTTTCCAAGATTGTCTTATGACGCGGGAAAAAATAATACCGGGATTTATAGCGACCAATTCGTGGAAGATGTAAACTATCTTCGGATGAAGAGTTTTGTCTTGGGGTATACCTTACCGAAAAAAGTAACGGATCGGATGCGTTTGCAAAAAGTGCGGGCTTATGTCAGTGGAGAAAACCTGTTTACTTGGACGAATTACACGGGAATGGATCCGGAAGCGGTGGATTTGATGACCGGGTTTGATAATATTCGGAAGTATCCGTTGAATCGGAAATTCACCTTGGGGTTATCTATTAATTTTTAAAAGAAAGTATGATGAAAAAACTTATAAATATATTATTTCTACCGGTATTCGTTATGCTGTCTTCTTCATGTAACGGCTTGATGGATGTAGAACCGGAGAATTCTATGACCTATTATAATTTCTTTAAAACGGAACAGGATTTCGAGGGAATTATGAGAGGTGCTTATGAAACTTATCGCGGTGCTTATGAATATTCAAATCCTCGCGCGATTTCCGGAGAAATTATGGACGAGTGTAAAAATAATAGTATTGAAGCGTTAAGAGTGTTGGATGCCACGTCTATAAATAGTAGCGTGTCTTCATGTTCATGGAGTTCCTATTATCAGGCTATCGGACAGACAATGATGGTGATAGAAAATATAGATAAAGCTAATTTACCGGAAGAAAGGCACAATTATTGGTTAGGGCAAGCGTTGTTTTACAAGGCATTGTGCTATTTTGAAGTCGTGCGGGATTGGGGAGATTGTCCTTATATAGAAACTTCTTACAGGGTGGAACCTTTGGCTCGTAGACCTTGGAAAGAGATTTTGGATATAGCCATATCCGATATGAAAAAAGCTACTAAATTACTGGAACTTTGGAAGAATTTGACGGATGCCGGCGGAAGTAGTATAACAACAAAACAGATTCCCGGGAAAGAGGCTGCTTACGCGATGCTGGCACACATGTATGCTTGGGAAGGATCTTTATTGAATAATAACGATACGATTCAAAAAGCGATTGATGCTGCCACGTGGGTTATCGAAAAAGGCGGTTTCATCTTGGCGGCTGACCCGGAAAAAGTGTGTACGGATGTTTTGGTGGGAGGAGATCCGGAATCCATATTTGAATTGGAAGTTGTGTTCTCGGACTTTATTTCCACGCGTACTTATATCAACGAAGAGTTTTATTATCAAACTTGGCCTGTAGAGCCTTACACGGAACCGGGTGATGTCGCATGGAAGGCTATGAAAATTAAAGCGGAAAGAGTTTTGGAGATGTATCCGGAAGGGGATAAGCGAAGGGATGCTTATTTTTATAAACCGGCAGAAATGATTGATTCGATGGAAACAGAAGGCTGGGCGTTGATGCAACGCAAACGGGAGATTGTTGAAGACAGAAGTTGGTCGAGTCCTTCCATGTGGTTTGAAAATTTTGCAGGTAATGTCATTCGCACTCGTTTGGCGGATATTCTTCTATTGCGGGCAGAGTGTTACGCGAAGATCGGAAAAGATGATTTGGCTAAACCGGATTTGGATAGAGTGCGGGAGCGTGCGGGAGTATCTGGTTATTCGTCCGCGGAAGGGCCGATTTATAGGGCTGTTTTCGAGGAAAGAGAGAAAGAATTGTTAATTGAGCGGCATCGTTGGTATGATATGGTACGCACGGGATACTGGAAAACAGATATGACGGAAGAATACTCGGAGTTGACGGATCAGGATGTTAAAGACGGTGCGTTGTATTTGCCCGTTTACGTTAAGGCATTCAACTCTAACAAATTGATGCGTCAAACTATCTATTGGTTAAAAAGACAGTAAAATGAGAAGTTATGAATAAGATATTTATAATATTATGGATCGTTTTCACGGGTACAGCCTGTACACAAGAAAATTTTATTGACACGGGGAAAGCTTCCGGTATCTTTGACGGGAATATGCTGGAGTACATGAGAAGTCACCCGCGGGATTGGGATTCTACCGTGGTTGTTATAGAATGGGCGGGGCTGACGTCCTTGTTTGAAGGAAAGGATACCCAATATCCTGAAATTACGTTCTTCGGTCCGACCCGATTGTCCATCTTGCGGTATATGTTGAATAACAAGATCGAGCGTATCAAAGACGTGGAACCGGAAGTGTGGAAAAATATGTTGTTAAGATACGTGATTGCCGGAAAACATATGAAAGATAGTTTTACTATCGGGGATATTAATGGCGGTGGAGATGAATTTACTGCCTTGGCGGGGAATCGTGTTCGGGTATATCGAAAATTGAACCCGTATAAGGATACTCCGGATGTCGGTGCGGTTACTTTGCACGTGCAGTCTGTTGATACGGGTTATTCTATCGTGCAGGTCGCTTCTGCCGATATCGAACCTGATAACGGGGCGGTACATTCATTGGTTTACGGTTTCACGTTTGGTAAATTTTAAACAGAAAGTGTATGAAACAGGTTATATTTATAATATTTGTGCTTTTTGCTTTTACGGCATGCGAGAAAACAAAAGTTGGGTATCTGGAAGTGGATGAAGCAAGCTATGATCCTAACACGATGATTGTTCAAAAAAATCCGGATGCAGAGGAAGAAGCAGACCGGATTGAGCGGAAGTTTCCTTGGGTGTCTTCACAGATTCAAGGAATACTGGGGACGTTTCCCATACATTATGAGATTGCAGGTGTTCACACGAGCAACGGGGATATCGAATCATTTTATAAAGAGGTGAAGTTAAGAGGTGATAGTTGTTTTGAAGTACCTTTTGAAAATTCAATAAAAGAGGGTACTTACTACGTGGACGTGAATATTTATAATCGGGGATATTCAATCGTGCGTGATTCGCTTTTTGTAATTGTGGTAAAGTAAATTAAGTACGGTTACCTTTGGTGCTGATTTATAGATATCGCTTCTGTCGAGAGAAGTAAGTGAGTTCAATTATAGTAGTGGTGTGTTGAGGATGTTCAAAAATTTATTTGAGCATCCTCTTTTTTATTACCTTTGTAACCCTATAAAGTGCATGATATGAATATAAAATTACTGAACCCGTCGCATTGGACGGATTACGAGTTGATAGATAGTGGTGCTTTCGAGAAATTGGAACGTTTCGGACGTTACGTGATTGCACGACCGGAGCCGCAAGCAATATGGAATAAATCGCTTTCCGACGAGGAATGGCATCAACGGGCGGATGCTTATTTCAAGAAAGACAAGAAGAACGAGGATCGGGGAGAGTGGGTTTGCAAACCGAAAATGTTACAGCAGTGGTTCGTGAACTACCGGTACGGGGATATGGCTCTCCGGATGCGCTTGGGGTTGACTTCTTTCAAGCACGTGGGGATATTCCCGGAACAGGCGGAGAACTGGGATTTTATATTCGAGCAAGTGAAACGGATCGGCACGGGGGCGAAAGTGCTGAACTTGTTTGCTTACACGGGAGGGGCTACTTTAGCTGCGAAGAGTGCGGGGGCGGATGTTACTCACGTCGATTCGGTGAAACCCGTGGTGTCTTGGGCACGGGAAAACATGGAAGCCTCCGGTTTGGACGGGGTACGTTGGATCGTGGAGGATGCTTTGAAATTCGTGCATCGGGAAGTGCGGCGAGGGAAAAAATATAACGGGATTATTCTTGATCCGCCTGCCTATGGACGCGGTGCGAATGGCGAGAAATGGGTACTCGAGGAGAATATAAACGAATTGATAACCCTTTGTGGTCAGTTGTTGGAACCGACGAACAGCTTTTTGGTGTTGAATTTATACTCTATGGGACTGTCAGCCTTATTAGCCCGAAGCGTGGTGCGTCAGTTGGTCGGGGAATGTCGTGGCGAACAATTCGGTGAATTGTATTTTACCGATTCATTTGAAAAAGCATTACCGTTGGGGGTGTATTATAGATTATGGCGTTAATAAGAAGAAGTTATGACACAAAAAGAAGCTGTACAATTATTTGAAGCGAGAAAAGTCTGTACCGTTTGAGATAGCGAACAGGAGAAATGGTATTTTTCTATCGTGGATGTAGTTGGTATTTTAACAGAAAGTACTGATGGGCGTAAGTATTGGAATAAATTAAAACAACGTCTTAAAGAAGAAGGAAATGAAACGGTGACAAATTGTCACCAGTTGAAGTTAAAGGCTACAGACGGGAAAATGCGAATGACTGATGTTGCAGATACTGAACAACTATTCCGGTTAATTCAATCCATTCCTTCCCCTAAAGCAGAACCGTTTAAATTGTGGATGGCGCAAGTTGCCAAGGAACGTTTAGACCAATTACAGGATCCTGAACTGTCGATCGAGCAAGCCATGCTGGATTACAAACGATTGGGATATTCTGACAATTGGATAAATCAACGTTTGAAAAGTATTGAGGTACGCAAAGAACTCACCGACGAATGGAAACACCGGGGGGTAAAAGAAGGGCAACAATTTGCGACGCTGACGGATATCATAACACAAGCTTGGGCTGGAATGACAACTAGAGAATACAAGCAGTTTAAAGGACTGAAGAAAGAAAATCTCCGGGATAATATGACTAACATGGAGTTGATCTTGAATATGCTTGCCGAAGCCACGACAACTGAAATCTCGAAAGAAAGAAAACCGGAATCCTTTGAAGAAAGTCAACGGGTTGCTCAACAAGGGGGACGAATAGCGGGTATACCCGGAAAGAAATCGAAGCCCAAACAGGTAAGAATATAATTTCTCCATTAAACGCTAAGAAGCATTTGCAGCTTGATGATTCGGGAGAAAAGAAAAATGATCATCAAGAAACACCGGAACTTGAATAAGAATAAAAAAATCACTTGCTCGAGAATCATTCATCGTCCTAACTTTATATCTTTGGAATCCGCGATTTAAAATAGTAAATCTAAAATTTTTAGATTTATGCTGATTTTCTTATCTTTGCACCCTCAATGAAAAATATTAAATCTAAAAAATAATACTAGATGGCAACTACCGCTGATTTTAGAAATGGATTATGCATCGTTTTCAAAGACGATTTATACAGAATTGTACAGTTTCAACACGTGAAGCCCGGTAAAGGACCCGCTTTCGTGAGAACCAAAATGCAAAATATCAAGACCGGTCGTACGCTTGAGAATACGTTCACTTCCGGGGTGAAAATTGATGTTGTGCGTATCGAAAGGCGCCCGTATCAATTCCTGTACATGGAAGGTGAAGACTATATTATGATGCATACCGAAACTTACGAGCAAATTCCAATCGCTAAAGATCTGATCAACGCTCCTCAATTCTTGAAAGAAGGCGATGCTGTTGAAATGGTTGTACATGCTGACACGGAAACTCCCTTGTATGTAGAATTGATGCCGACAGTTGTTCTCGAGGTAACTTACACGGAGCCGGGATTGAAAGGCGACACCGCTTCTTCTACAGCATTAAAAGCTGCCGAGGTTGAAACAGGGGCAAGAGTAATGGTTCCTCTCTTCATTAATACCGGTGAGAAAATCCGCATCAAAACAGAGGACGGAACATACGTGGAACGCGTGAGAGATTAGTAATTTACGATTTTAGATTTTAAATTTTAGATTGAAAAAAATAATTTAAAATTTAAAATCTAAAATTTAAAATTGAATTAGATTTCAATCTCTCCATTCGCTTCGGCTTGGAGTTTTTGGATAACCTTTTCGGCGGAGTTTTGCTCCGCTTCTTTTTTGGATGCTCCCACGCCTCGTGCCATGATAGTTTCGCCGATAGTAATCGTGCAGATGAATTTCGAGCGACGGGCGTTTCCTTCCAGTGTGTCGATTTTAAGGTCTGCTTTTTGTTTCTGTGCCCATTCGATAAGGCGGCTCTTGTAATTCTTATCGACGTAAACGAGGTCTTCCAAATTCACGTAATGAGGGAAAATGTAATTCTCGATAAATGCTTTTGTTTTATCGTAACCTTGATCGAGATAGATTGCCCCGGTGAAAGCCTCGAATACATCCCCGTAGATGTGTTTGTTTTTGGAAATATCCGATTTGGCGATAACCTCTTCGCTCAATCCCATTTTGATAGCGATGATGTTTAACGATTCCCTGCTCACGATCTTGGAACGCAAGCGGGTCATGAAACCTTCATCTTTGTTGGGGAAGAATTTATATAGAATTTCAGCGACAATAGCTCCCAGAACGGCGTCTCCCAGAAATTCCAATCGCTCGTAATTCAGGACAGCTCCGCTTTTCGTGTATCTTGATGCCGATTTATGCAGCAATGCCAAGGTGTACAAGCCTCTATTGCTGGGTATAAAACCCCATTCTGTAATAGACAATCCATAAAACTTTTCTTTCCGATGAAGATAAAGTTTTATGGATTGAATTATTTTACTAATCACTTTCCAAATGTTTTTAGTTAGTGATTATTTTTTAAACACTACGCAAGCATTGTGACCTCCGAAACCGAAAGTGTTACTAATGGCTACATTGATTTTTCTTTCCTGAGCCTTATTGAACGTGAAATTCAGCTTCGGATCCAGTTCCGGATCGAGATTGCTGAAATTAATGGTAGGGGGTACAATGTCGTTTTTCACAGCCAGGACACAAGCGATTGCCTCCAAGGCACCGGCGGCGCCTAATAAATGTCCTGTCATTGATTTGGTAGAACTGATGTTCAACTCGTAAGCGTGTTCTCCAAATGCTCTCTGAATGGCCTTAGGTTCTGCCACATCTCCTAACCCGGTTGACGTCCCGTGCACGTTAATATAATCAACGTCTCGCGTGGTAAGTCCGGCATCTTCTACGGCGAGCAACATCACGTCACCGGCACCTTCTCCGTTCGGATCGGGAGCCGTCATGTGATAGGCATCACAGTTTGAAGCACCGCCGGCGAGTTCGGCGTAGATATGGGCACCTCTTTTAACAGCATGTTCGTACTCTTCCACGATCAGGCAAGCACCACCCTCGCCAATCACGAAACCGTCACGATCCGCGTCGAAAGGACGGGAAGCCGTTTTCGGGTCGTCATTGCGAGTCGACAAAGCCTTCATGGAGTTGAAACCGCCTACTCCCGGGGGGGTAATGGCTGCTTCCGATCCACCGGCAATGATCACGTCTGCTTTTCCTAACCGGATAAGATTTAATGCATCTACTAACGAGTGTGCGGATGAAGCACAGGCTGATACGGTCGTGTAGTTCGGGCCTTTCAGACCTTCTTCTATAGCGATCATAGCTCCGCCCATGTTAGCAATCATCTTGGGTATAAAGAATGGGTTGAATCTGGGTGTGCCGTCTCCCAATGCAAATGTTTTACATTCTTCGTAGAATGTATCCAATCCCCCGATACCTGCTCCCCAGATTACTCCGATTCTCTTTCTGTCCTCTTGCGAGAAATCGAGTCCGGCATCTTTCACAGCCTCTCTGGAACAAATCAGAGCGAATTGGCTGTAAAGATCCATTTTACGGACTTCCTTCTTGTCGAAGTATTCCGTGGGCTCGTAGTTTTTAACTTCGCAAGCGAATTGCGTGCGAAATTTA
>QWCH01001395.1_pt1 | contig 37273 bp, 24 predicted proteins | sample 1972671 | NCBI WGS metagenome assembly QWCH01 (sample SAMN09866713, study PRJNA288562) | Human gut metagenome isolate term3_stool, whole genome shotgun sequencing... | isolation source: gut | host: Homo sapiens | place: USA: California
GGCTTGAACAAAGTAAAAGCCCGCGTCTTTAGGCGCGGGTCAGTTAGAGGGGCTTATAGCCCCAGTTCGAACCACCCGTTTTACGGGTGGCACCGATTGCATAAATAAAGCGCTATTTCTTGAAAAAAACTGTGTTTTATTATATAATATTTTGGAATAATTGTAAGCGAGGAATAGCCATGAATGTATTTGGAAAGTTGGGACAATTCATATTAGATAACCAGGAAATTGTGCAGAATGTTGTAATTTGTGCTTTAGTGATATTATGCATAATATTTCTGGTATTTTTGTACAAGAAAATAAATAGCGCTTCGAAGAGGAAGGCTGAATCCTATAATAAGATTGAGGGAATTCTCGAAGATATAAGTGGTAACATTTCACAGCTTCGTAAGCAGGGAGACTTTATTTATATCGACAACTCTTCTAAAAAAAATCATGAGCAAGAGGCTCTTGATGAGGCTATGATTTTGGCTAAATCGAGTAGGGAGGCACCTCGAGATCATAGGGATGTATCGGATATCCCGGCAAGAGAAACATCAAGTTCGGATACAGATATTTTGTGCGATTCAATTAGGGAGTCGGCAATTGAAAAAATCATCAATGCGTCGGATAAGATAGCTGACCTCGATTCGGATATTAAGCCGACGAGGAAGTTTGAAAGCAGATCGGATAGTGTTGATAAATTTGGCCGAGTGTATAATGTCGAAGAGCTTGAAAAGCAAATCAGAGACTAGAAAGGTGAAAATATGTTTTGTAAAGAATGTGGGAAATCTATAAATGATGATTCTAAATTTTGTAGCTACTGTGGTAGCAAGGTCGAGCCGATAAACAAAACTCAAGCTTTTGAAACTCTCGGTGATGATAAGTCAAATGTCCGCGTTTTTGAGCCTAAAGCAGCAAGCAGCACTGATTCTCATACTGCTGAAAACAATGCTAAGGGTGTTAATCTTAAGAGAACGGCGCACTTTGATTGGGATCTTGATGGATTTCCAACTGATGAAGGAAAGAAAGAAAAGAAAGTCAGCATCAAATGGGAAGACGTTTTGATGTCTGCAACTTCAGATGATAATTCGACCAAGATGAAGAGAAAACTTGAGGGACGAAAAACAGATAGCTTTTTCTTCAGTCCTGATAGCGGCCACGGTGCTGACAATCTAAGAGATGGATATGACGGGGATGATCTTCAACAAATTATTTTTGGCGATGAAGCAAGATCTGATGCACTATCAGATGATGGCATGGAATTCCCTGAAAGTGGAGATTCTATTGCTGTAAATAAATTCTATACTTTTAATAAGAAGAATGAGGAATTCCAAAGGCTTTTGGATAGAGAATACGAAAAACTTAAAAGTGACGATAATCTAGAGGATATAGAGTCAGAAAATGGATTATCAGAAGATGAGCCTACTTTAGATATGCAGGATGTGCAGAAGGGAGGGCAGGAGAGCGAAGGTGTTTCGCCCAGCTTTCCTAAACCAAAGGATGAATCTGGAGACTTCGCAAAAGACGAGGATGCCAATATGGGAGTGCTGGCAGACGGAAAGCAAGTCGATGGGGATGGCTCAGGTTCCGGAAACGCCACAGGAGATGGAGATCACAGTGAAGGAACAGACGGTGGAGAGACCAGAGAAGGATCTTCAGACCTTGCCACCGAAACAACTGCAGAAGATGGAGCGCCAGATGGAGAGAATGCAGAAGATGCTACACCAGGTGGAGCCATTGCAGCGGGTGCAGCAAGCGCAGAAAGTATCACCGAAGCACGAAGGAAGAGAAGAGGAAGAGCAGACCACAGGAAGAAGACAAAGTTCGACTTCAGCGCGATCTTTGATGACGCAGATACTGTTAACAATGGTGGTAGTATCGAGCAAGAAAAAACTTCTAACAAGGCTGATGAGTCGAAGGAGACTGTAGTTGAGGAAAAGGCTGCGGCGGATTTGGCACCGGGAATCTCTAATGGTGCTGAGTCTGATGAAGAATATGTTAAACCTAAATCTAAGGGGATGAAGGCTATAAGTGTAGCATTCTACATAGTTTTGCTGCTTGTTATAATTATTCTAGGCATTAAATTGGTAGCACCTGATAGCTCGTTAGCCGTAAGCATTGATAGAACATACGAAACAATCGTCAACAAAATAACGGGAAAGACACCGCAGGGTGCTCAGGTTGAAGAAAACAAGACTATGGATGATTGGATAGCAGATGCAGCATCTGCAAATCAAAACATTTCAAAAATACAGTCTAATCCCGATATCAAGGTAAATATTGCAAATAAGGATTTCAAGGGTGTTGACACAAGTAAGCCTTTTACAGATAGCATATGGTATACGACTGATGATGGAAAAGATGTGTATTATGGTGGAGAGATTGTTAAATCCGTTGTTGCCTATTATTCTGATTTAAACACATCCTCAGGTGGAATCAATGATGTTAAAGTAGAAAACCTGAAAATTGGAGAAATAAGAACGGGTGAATTTGGATTTTTTGTTGCCACTTCAATAAATGATGATAAGGATTCAAAGGGAATTTACAATTTGTATATAGAGCCAGAAGGCACTGTTATGAAAGTATCAGACAGTATTGCAGTTGAAAAAACCGAAGAATAGAATGGATAAGGAAACTAAAATATATGTTTAAGATAGGCAGGAGACTAAAGTCTGAAGACCGAAACAAACGACGTATTATTGCAGCCCTCATAATTATCATACCGATGGTGTTCACAGCATTAATTGATTTCATTGTCGATTGGCTATGGTTTGGGGAGATTGGATACGTTGCTGTATTTTTCACTAAACTTTTCACACAACTTAAGATTGGATTGCCCGTATTTGCGGTCGTAACACTTCTTGTAGGATTCTACTTGCATAATGTAAGGAAGGGATATTTTACGAAGATAGTTTCATCAGAGGAAACGGATTTAAAGAGGCTTAGGGTTTACACCGGCCTCTTATCTGTGATTTTTGGACTGTTTGCAGCTATATTTTCGATGAAGGTTCTTTGGTTTCCGTTCCTGCAATATATCTCTGCAACAGACTTCAATATTAAGGATCCAATATTCGGCAAGGACGTATCATTTTATGTATTCAAACTAGAGTTTTTACAGATGATTAACCAACTCGTTATCGCTTTGACGGTCATTATCATTGCAATTACGATTATTTATTATTTGATCCTTCTGTCGATGAGGACTCCTGATCCAGTTACAAATGATGATGATGCAGATGAATATTCATACGTAGATGAGTCCGACTATGGAGATTTTAATGATCTAAAAGGTATTGCTGGTGAAATATTCAAAAAAATATTTGTTAACCGCAAGAATCCTGGAGTTAATAGGCGCGCAGCCACGCCAGGGAGGAAGTATTTTAATCAGATAGTTGATATCGCCAAACATCAGTACATGGCATTAGGTGTATTTTTCTTTCTCATGCTTGCTGTAAACTTTTATCTCCAGCAGTTCGAGTTGCTTCATGCTCACAGAGGAGTAGTATACGGCGCAGGGTTTACTGATCTGAATGTTTCTCTTTGGATTTACAGAATCTTGATGGGAATCTCCTTGATTGGTGCTGTGCTTGTAATCCCGATGATAAAAAAGAAGGCTTACAGGAGTATTTTGTACATTCCTGCGGTAATGGTCATCGTGGGCATTATAGGATTTGGCGTTGCAACAGCTGTACAGAATTTTGTTGTATCTCCGGACGAAATCAACAAAGAGAGCAAATACCTCAAGAGAAACATTGAATTTACACAGTATGCGTACGATCTTGATAATGTGGATGTCAAATCTTTTGCTGCAGAAAATTCGCTCACAGCGGATGACATCAAAAATAACAATCAGACCATAAGTAACATTAGAATAAACGACTATAAGCCTGTAAAAACTTTCTACAACCAAACACAGAGTATCAGACAGTACTACACATTCAATGATGTGGATGTTGATAGATACAATATTGACGGTGAAATAACTCAGTCATACATGTCTGTCAGAGAAATCGATGAATCAAAGATAAACGATACATGGCTGAACAGACATTTAAAATATACGCATGGATATGGGGCTACTCTTTCAAGAGTTGATACCGTCACACCTAGCGGTCAACCTTCGGTAATGATTAAGAATATTCCACCGGAGACTGACAAACCAGAATTAAAAATAACAAGGCCTGAGGTGTATTTCGGAGAACTTTCTAATGACTATATTCTAGTGGACACAAAAGAAGAAGAGTTTGACTATCCTGATGGTAACGATAATAAGTACACCCGATATGACGGAGATGCCGGCATCAAGCTCAATCCTTTTAATAGGCTAGTTTTCTCCATTAAGGAAAGTAGCTTAAAAATTCTTGTGTCTTCAAACATCAAGAGCGATTCTCGCATAATTATAAATCGGAATGTAGTTGAAAGAATTAGAAAAATAATGCCGTATCTGACCTACGAAGATGATCCGTACGCTGTAAATGTCAATGGTAGGCTGTACTGGATGATGGATGCTTATACAACAAGTGATATGTATCCTTATTCTGAACCATTCTTCGGAGAAGATATAAGTGGAAATTATATAAGAAACTCAATTAAGGTCGTTGTTGATGCATATAATGGCGATGCAAAGTTCTACGTGGTTGATGACAAAGATCCCCTTGCCAAAACATATCAGAAAATCTTCCCTTCGCTGTTTAAGAGCGTTGATAAGATGCCGAAGGATCTACGTTCTCATATGAGATATCCTCACGCACTTTTCAAAATTCAAAGTGAGATATATACGAGGTACCACATGAATGACGTCAAGGTTTTCTACCAGAAAGAGGACTTGTGGGATGTTGCAAAACAGATTTATGGCACCGAAGAAGTAACCATGGAGCCAAACTATTTTGTTGCAAAACTGCCAGGAGAAGGGGATGCTGAATTTATTAGCACGATACCATTTACACCTAAGGGCAAAAATAATATGACGGCGCTCATGGTTGCCAGAAATGATGGCGAGAACTACGGTCAACTGGTTGCCTATCAGTTCCCGAAGAGCAAAACAGTTTACGGCCCTATGCAGATAGAGGCACAGATTGACCAAAACACCGAAATTTCTCAAGACTTTTCGCTTTGGAATTCATCAGGTTCGAAATACAGCAGGGGAAATTTGTTTGTTGTACCGATCGAATCGTCTTTACTCTACGTTGAACCTGTGTACCTCGAGGCAAGCAATTCTGCAATACCTGAAGTTAAGAGAGTTATAATCGCTTACGGAGATAAAATTGCTTATGAGGCGACGTTGAAAGAGGCGTTGCAATCACTCTTTGGGGAGCAGGCTGGAGATTCTTATACTCAGGGAATTGATTCAAAAGGAAAGTCAAAGAACTCAGGTAAAAACGGAGAGTCATCGGATTCTACGGTTGATGAGGAAAGTGTTGCATCACTTATAGACCAGGCGAACAAGGCCTTTGAGGATGGACAAAAGGCTTTAAAAGATGGAAATTGGAAGGGCTACGGAGATAGCATGGATCAACTTTCTGATTTGCTTAAGAAACTTAAAGATAAATAAAATATAAATTAAATTCGTATTTAGGGGGATTTATGGAGAGAATACATAGATTAAATTATGATTTGGATAGGATGTTGTTTACCATACCGGCTAAAATGCATGGTGAACACGATATTAGAAGAATTTTAGAAGAACATCCAGAAGTGAAATTTGTATCTTTTGTTGGAATTGACATGGGCGGACATGATACAGATGAAAAAATCCCGACGAAGGTTTTTCTGGATGACTTGTCTAAACTTCTTGAGCACGGTGTGCAGACCGACGGCTCCAGCGTTGCACTTCCAGGGATTGCTGATCTAAACAACGCTAAGATTGATATAATACCTGACCTAGATGTTAATTGGTACGTGGATCATAATTTTAGACATATAGATTATTATACAGATCTACCGATTGGAACTTTGAGGATTCCTTCATTTCTTGTGCATAACGAAGATTTTGAATGCGGATCAAGAGTTGTGCTCAGGGATGCACTTAAGTATTTTAGAGAAAGAATGCTCGAGGAACTGAAAGAAAATGATTACGTATACCCATACATGGATGGGGTTACCTGTGCGGATGATATAGAGGAACTTCTATTGACGAGCGCCACAGAGTTAGAATTTTGGGTTAGAACTCCAGATGATAAGGGCGACAGAGAGCAGCTTTTCACATCGCAGGTTCTAAAAGAACAATATTGGAAGAGGACATACGGGCAGGTAAGAACGGCTCTTGAAGAGGTTATGACAATTCTTGACTGTTATGGATTCGAGATGGAGATGGGGCACAAAGAAGTTGGCGGAGTTCAGGCGAATTTAGCTAATGAAGGTCACTATAATCACATAATGGAACAGCTTGAGATTGACTGGAAGTATTCGGATGCTATGCAGGCAGCTGACAATGAAAATCACATCAAGTATGTTGTTAGAGATATATTTACGATGCATGGACTTGATGTTACATTTATGGCAAAGCCTGTCAGAGGTGTTGCTGGTTCGGGAGAACATACGCATCTAGGCCTTGGGGCAAGATTGAAAAATGGTAAGGTTGTTAGCCTTTTTGCACCGGAGAAATGGGATGAAGAATTCCTAAGTCCAATTGGTTTTGGCGCACTTATGGGATTGCTAAGAAACTATGAACTCATAAATCCATTTGTAAGCACCAATAACGATGCATTCAACAGGCTAAAGCCAGGTTATGAAGCTCCTGTTTGTACGGTAACATCGCTTGGCCGTTCGGTTGAAGAACCGTCTAGGAATAGAACCGTACTTGCAGGCCTGATAAGGGATGTGCACAATCCTGCAGGAACGAGGTTTGAACTTCGTTCTCCAAACCCTAAGAGCAATACATATCTAGTTATTGCATCATCTTACCTATCAATGCTTGACGGAATTGAGGCAACGCTTTCAGCGAAGAAATCGCCTAAGGAACTAGAGAAATCTATCTCAAAAAAATATGGTGAGGAAGATTTCTATCTTGAAAAGGATAGGGAATATAGAAGTGAAAAGAATGTGTTCACAGACTACTCTGAAGAAGAAAGAGAAAAGCTTTTCGGAAAGGCTCCTGCAACTGTATGGGAAAATCTCATGAACTTTGAGAATCACAAGGATAGGCTTGAGATTTTCTATAAGGGTGGAGTGATGAGCCCGCTTGTAATTAACTCATACGTGGAGCAGACACTCTCACATTGGAAAACAGAGTTACACGATAGAATAATACCGGCAACTATGAATTTTGTGAGAGAATGCAGAAAGATTCATGATGACAGGGAATTCACGGATATGGACATTAAACTTTGGCTATCTATCGACAAGATGAGGCACGAAATAGCTAAGGATAAACTCAATGAATTTTGTCTGCTGACTCAGGTAAAAAATGCGCTTGATGGAGGAAATTACGCATTGGCTTCAGATCTTCAACTTCAACTACAGTCAAAAGTTAATGCCCTAAGCGAGATATACAGTCTATACGTGCATAATGTTTTGTAGTAAATTATTTTGTGCTCGAAAGACAGCAGTTATTTTGAAAATACATAGGAAAAATCAGCTATAATTCATTAAGATTGGAGAATAAAATGTTAGACGTTAAACGAATTAGAAAAAACTATGAAGAGGTTAAGGAGAGAGTCGAATTTAGGGGCAAAGGCGATTTTGGCCTGTCAGAGTTGAAAAACCTTGATGAAAAACGCCGTGAGGTACTTGCAGACGTTGAGAAAATGAAAAACAGGCAAAATACCGTGTCAAGACAGATTCCGACTCTAAAAAAAGAGGGCAAGGATACGAGTGTTATCATGGATGAGATGAAAAAACTCTCATCTGAAATCAAGTCTCTAGATTCAAAACTCGACGAAATAGATGATAAGTATAGGCTTATGCTTCTTTCGGTTCCTAACACTCCAAACGAAAAGGTGCCATATGGTGTTGATGACAGCGACAATGAGGTTATGAGGGTTGTAGGAGAACCGACAAAGTTTGATTTTGAGCCTAAGGCACACTGGGATATAGGCGAGGATTTAGATATTTTGGACTTTGAAAGAGCTGCTAAAATTTCAGGGACCAGGTTTACTGTTTACAAGGGACTAGGAGCTAGGCTTGAGAGGGCTATCACAAACTTTATGCTGGATTTGCACACAATAGATCAAAGCTATGTTGAGATATTGCCGCCTTTTATGGTTAATAAAAAGGCTATGACGGGTACTGGTCAATTGCCTAAGTTTGAGGAGGATATGTTCTATGTTCCGCAGAAGGACTTTTTCCTCATACCTACTGCCGAGGTTCCTGTTACGAACCTAAGGGGAGATGAAATTATGAAAGAAGATGAACTTCCTCTGTATTATACTGCATATACACCTTGTTTTAGAGCTGAGGCAGGTTCGGCAGGAAGAGATACTAGAGGATTGATCAGGCAGCACCAATTCAACAAAGTAGAACTTGTAAAATTTGTTAAGCCGGAAGGTTCGTATGATGAACTTGAAAAATTGACTGCGGATGCTGAGGCTGTCCTCAAAATTTTAGGAATACCATATAGGGTGGTTAGACTGTGCTCAGGAGATCTTGGATTTTCATCAGCAATGACTTATGATATTGAAGTTTGGATGCCTAGCTACGGCAGATATGTTGAAATTTCATCTTGCTCTAACTTCGAAGACTTCCAGGCTAGAAGAGCAGGCATCAGGTATAGAAATGCAGAGACAGGAAAGGCTGAGTTTGTTCATACTCTAAATGGCTCAGGACTTGCTGTTGGAAGAACGACAGCTGCAGTTCTTGAAAACTTCCAAAGAGAAGACGGATCTGTTGAAATTCCAGAAGCACTCCGAAAATATATGGGTGTTGATGAAATTAATAAGGCGGACAAATAACGCTCTTTGTTTTAACTATATAAATTAAATTGATAAGATAGATTGAAAAAACTAATAGTAAAATTGATTTGTATGTTTTCAAATTAAAGGAGGTAGGATGCTAAAACTAAAAAATCTTTCAAAGTTCTACTACAGCAAGGGGATAATCGCTAGTGGGCTTAACCGTGTTAACTTAGAACTTTTCCCTGGAGAATTCGTTGTAATTACAGGAGAGTCTGGTTCGGGTAAATCAACGTTAATCAATGTGATATCAGGACTTGATTCATATGAAGAAGGTGAAATGTATATTGACGGTAAAGAAACCAGTCACTATACAGTAAATGACTTTGAAAATTATCGACGCAAGTATATCGCTAATATTTTTCAGAGCTTTAATCTAGTTTCCAGTTATACCGTTTTCCAAAACGTTGAATTGGTTCTTTTGGTTGAGGGAAGGCGTAAGAGTGATGTTAAAGATAAAGTAACTGCAATCATTGAAAAGGTCGGCCTAACTGAATTTGCCAATACCAAGGTGTCCAAGCTTTCGGGTGGTCAGAAACAGAGGGTTGCTATTGCAAGAGCACTCGCGAAGGAAACGCCAATAATAGTTGCAGACGAGCCTACAGGTAACCTTGACAGCAAATCTGCAATGGGCATTGTCCAGCTTCTAAAAGATGTTGCCGAGGATCACCTCGTAATCGTTGTAACTCATAATTACGACCAATTTGAAGACTGCGCCAGCAGGAGAATCAAGCTTTCTGATGGTAGAATAATCGAAGATGAGGTCATTACTCCAAGGTGTGATGAGCACAAAATAGCTGCAGTTGAAACTAAACCGATGACCTGGGCAAACAAGTTTATTTTGGGGATAAGAAATACATTTAATATATTCCCAAAATTTCTGTTGCTTCTTCTCGTATTTTTATTCCTCAGTGCCTCTGTTATAATGCAGTACGCGGGCATCAAAGCTAATAATGACGCATTTGAAGGCTTTGGAAGCAATATGTTTTTTAGCAACAGTAGCGATAGAAGGGTGGTTGTAAAGCATAGCGATAATTCTCCTATGACAGAGGAAGATTATACTAAACTTCAAAAGACACCTCATTATAAAACTCTTTTCAAAGATGACATCATACTAGATGTTTCATTCTATGGAAATGAGGATCCACCGCAGACAGAAGGTAGTGAAGATGGTTCTGATTCGGAGCTTGCCGATCAAATCTACATGGAAGCGCATCCAGCACCATTATCTGAGATGCCTAAGAAACTGCTTGCAGGTAGAAAGCCAAAATCCGATGATGAAGCTGTTATAGGTCTTTATAGCATGACAGTCGATGAAGAGTCTCTTAAAGCTCAGGTCGGTAAATCAGTCAAATTAAATGATGATGCTAATAAGGAATATTCCGTTAAAATTACGGGAGTATACTTTATTGACAAGCAGAAAAAATTCACCTCAGGTGTTGACATAGACTTCCAGGGCGTTGGTAAAATTTTCTTGAGCGATGCTATTTTGTCGAAGGCTAGGGCCTCAAAAATAGAGGCAATATCTCAGACAGAAATACTTATAAACGGTAAGAAATATCAGTTGGCTGCAGATGGTGCGCAATTTAGCGTGCATCCAAATACAAATGTTGGTAAAGGATATGCGATTGTTCCTGAAGAAGTTGATGGCTTATATCAGAGTGGTTCATCTAAATGGAAACAACTTGTTTATAACGTAAAAAATATTTATTTTAAGGACGCAGTTACAGTTGTAAGCATTAATACATACACGAAGAATAATTATAAGAGACTTCTTGGCATAGATAAGCCGTTTGAAGATGTATCAGGCAACATCTATATAAATGACGAGGATTATAATTCCTTGTTCATGAAGGAAAATTATCAGTCAACAATTTATATAAATGAAAGAAAGAATGCCGATGAAGCCGTTTCGTGGCTTAAGGATAACGGATATACTGTTGTTTCTCTTGCAAAAGCAAAAACACAGTTCATAGATACAGATATTTTGAACATTGTAACAGTTCCTCTTAACGTTGCAATCGTAGTCGGTATATTCTTCATATGCTATTTTGTTATAAGACTTATCTTGAGATCCAGAAGCACATATTTCTCAACGCTGAGACTAATATGCCTCGACATAAGGAGCATCAAGCAGATTTTGGATATAGAGCTCATTTTTATAATTAATATAGCGTATTTTATGCTGGTCGCATTTATTAGGTTGGTTCAAACCAAAGTTTTGAATATCTCGTTCCTTGTAGAAATATTTGACTTTATAAAAATTCAGGATTACATCATTCTCTATATAATAGTTGTGTGCTTGGCGTACGTAATTTCGAGAAAATTCTCAAAGAAATTGTTTAAAAAATCCGCAATGAGCACGTTTAGAGAGGAGGTGTAGTCATGATAAAATTAGAAAATGTTAATAAATATTTTAATAGACTGAAGAAAAATGAAATTCATGTTATAGATAATACTTCACTTGAAATAGATGGACCAGGACTTATCGCGATACTTGGACCGTCAGGCTGTGGTAAGACAACACTTCTGAATGCAATTGGTGGTCTTGATAACGTAAGTACGGGAAAAATCTTTGTAAATGATCAGAGGCTGACTGGTAGAACATCCTGGACGAGGGATAAGATTAGGAATTTAAACATTGGATATATATTCCAAAATTATAACCTCGTTGACGAGATGTCGGTGTTCGACAATGTAGCGCTTGTGCTAAAGATGCAGGGCGTTAAGGATAAGGAAGAAATAAAAGAGAAAGTTTACTATGCTCTTGAAATGGTAGGCATGTATCGATATAGAAACAGATACGCCGACATGCTTTCTGGTGGTGAGCGTCAGAGGGTTGGTATTGCAAGAGCAATAGTTAAGAATCCTGCCATTGTCATAGCCGATGAGCCTACGGGAAATCTCGATAGCAGAAATACTCTTGAAGTAATGAATATAATCAAGACTATTTCAAAAACAAAACTAGTAATTATGGTTACCCATGAGGAGAAGCTGGCTAATTTTTATGCTTCTCGAATCATTAGATTAAAAGACGGATCGGTAGTTTCCGATGATGTAAATACAAATGAAAGCAATCTTGACTACAGGATAGACGACAAAATATATTTAGGCGAAATACAAAATCACGATTCATTCGACATGCAGGGATCGAAGATAAATGTTTTCCAGGAAGATGAGCAGGTTGCAAATATGGACATTGTCATCAAAAATGGCAATGTTTATATAAAGGTAAAGGACAACAATCTAAGAACTGAAATTGTCGATGAGCATTCCAGTGTAGAATTTATTGATGGTACTTATAAGGAAATCTCGAAGGATGACTACAAGGATAAGGGCTATGATATGAGCGTACTTGAGGCTAAGAAGCCGCCGAGAAATGCGTCGATTATAAACCTTTGGTCGATGATCGCAAAGGGATTTAAACAGGTATCAAACTATCCTGTGATGAAGAAGGTTCTGCTTGTAGGATTCTTTATTTCCTCAATGTTTATAATGTATGCTATATCAAACACTGCAGCTATTATGAACACACCAGATGAGAGATTCGTCGACACAAATAAGCACTATATAATTATAAACAACAAGAAGATGTCGGAGAAACAGTACTCTGAACTTGAGAATATAGCTAATAGTTTGGCTGCAAATAGAAAATCTGGGGATATAAAAGGCTATGTAATCCCTGGCAAGTCCATAATAAATATTCCTATAAGGTATGGTAACTTTCTTCAGACCGGAGTAGAAATGGGCGAGAGTATAAAAGCTTCTATCACAGATGTGAATACGATTACAAAGAATGACTTAATAGCAGGTAAAATGCCTAAGAATCAATCAGAGGTTGTGGTTGATAAGTTGACATTCAAGAATCTTTTGGAACATGGATATGCAAACCAAGCCGGATATTTTGTGGCTCAAGATTTCATTGGGATGGAGATGAAACTAGGAGAATATGTCACACTGAAAGTGACAGGAATCGTTGACAAATCTTCTCCATCTTTATATGTAAATTCAAATGAAATATATAACATTCTCTTTGCACAAGGAAGTTTTTCTCAGCATGATGAAAAGCCTGATCTGGAATCAAATGAACAAGATGGTAAACTCATAACAAAGGAGCTAGCTGATAGAGTAGGCGATGATGCCCTTACACTCAAACGAGGTAGTTGGCCAGAAGGAGAGTATGAGACCACGATACCTTACGACAAAATATACGACGTAAAGATGGGAGCGTTAGTCACACCAAAGGTTAATGGACAAAAACTTAAGGTTGTCGGATTCTATACCGATGAGTATAGCAGACCATTATCTATAGTTTCTCAGCAGACTCTTAAAAAGAAGATTGTATCAGGAGCAAAGGGAGCATCTCTATATGTACCTAAAAAATCTGAAAAAACTGCAACTATACAGAAGTTAAGAGACTCAGGCTTCGATTGCTATGATGCCTATAAGAGCTCAAAAGAAAAATATACTAACGAAATCAAGAAAACTATGAAGACAGTGCGTATAACGGGCTTAATTATACTCGCTATTTCGCTCATAGAAATATACCTTATGATGAGGGCATCATTCTTATCGAGGATAAAGGAAGTCGGTATCTTCAGAGCAATAGGAGTTAAGAAAACCGATATATATAAAATGTTCCTCGGAGAGGTTCTTGCAATTACAACTGTAGCGGGCATACCAGGATTTGTACTCATGGGTTACATTGTTCACAGGCTGAGTCTAATAAAGACTTTCCAGTACACCTTCCTCATGAATCCGACAGTGGCAATAGTAGCTGTAGCAATTATATATGTAGCCAATATTCTTTTCGGACTTTTGCCAGTGGCTAAGGTTCTGATGAAGACTCCTGCTGCAATACTTGCAAGGACAGATGTTGACTAGAAATATTGAAAATAAATTTGGAGGTATTATGGAATTTAATGAAGTGCAAGCAGTTAATCGAGCATATGAACTTCTTTCAGCGGAAGAAGCGTGCAAGGGCCAGGCACATCATCTAAGAATAATTAAAGAAAAACTTGAAAAAGAGACATTGACTTTGTCAATAATAGGACAGTTTAAAAGAGGAAAAAGCACGCTTGCAAACTATATTTTGGGCGATGAGATTCTTCCTGTCGGCATAGTACCCATAACTTCTGCTGTAACGCGTGTATACTATGGGGATAAATCCGCAGAAGTGCACTTTTTTAATGGCGACGTGAAGCCGATAGAATTTGAGAACCTGTCTGAATACATAAGCGAGCAACAAAATAACAACAATAAACTCGGTGTATCATCTGTAGTGATTAAAACGCCATCAAAGTTTCTTAAGAACGGCATAGAGTTCGTCGACACGCCGGGCGTTGGCTCCTTCCACAAGAACAACACGGAAGTAGCATATCAGTACATGAAGGAGAGCGATGGCGTAATCTTTCTTCTCTCTGTTGACAGTCCAATAAATGAGATAGAAATTGAGTTTCTTAAGGCAACAAAAGAGTATGCATCGAAGTTCTATTTTGCGGTGAATAAGTCCGACCTTGTATCAGAAGTTGAACTCGCTCAATATATAGGTTACTGTCAGGGTGTACTCCAGCAGATTATGGGATATGACTCACAGCCTGTCAAAATTTTTCCTGTTTCTGCAAAAACTGGAGAAGGTATCAAAGAACTTACAACTTCGGTAAGCAAGGATTTAAAGAAAAATGCAAGGGCTATCCTTGAACATTCATCAATACTGAAACTCAGAGACATAATTGATGAAGCTAATAATCAGCTCAGATTTTACTGGAAAGCCATGAATATGGAATACAAGGATCTAGATGTTGCATTTTCATCTATCGATGAATATATTGATGAAATCAAAAATGAGGCAAGCAAACAGGATTCTAATTTTGAAATAGGATTTAATGAAATCAAAATAGCTTTATCAGAAAAAGTTCAAGAGTTCTTTGGCATCAAATATGTATATGAAATCGAAGAGAGCTCGCCTTTCAAACGTACTATGACAAAGAGCGAATTCATGGATAAGGTAAATAATTTATTGGAAGATTTAAGGAATACGCTCGATAGTATTTTGTTGTATCGAGAAGATAACGCCTACATTGTTGTCAGGAGGATTGCGAATATCAATCTCCTTTCAAATAGGCTTAGGGAAATTAAGAGACAAATAAATGAAGAACTCGAAAAAGGAAAATAATTATGTATAATTTTTTTAGAATTAACTGCATAAACAAAGAAAGTTTAAAAAAAATAGCTGCAACATTGCTTTCACTTTTGGTTGTTTTTTCGGGGATGACCTTCTACAACTCTGCCTTGAATTCATTTGCTAAATCAAAGTCAAAGTCTGAATCAAGAAAATCAAATTTAGAAATTCAGAGAGAACGGGTTCACAGCTATTTTGATGATTTGCATGCATATGCTGTTGGAAATCCTGAAACCGGAGAAATATATTTTGCAAATAAATCTACTGAAAAATTCCCAATCGCAAGCATTTCAAAACTTATGACATATCTTCTTGTAATGGAAGCCATGGATAGTGGTGAGATTTCTAGAAATGGGAAGGTTACTATCTCAAAAGAAGCTGAGGATGTGACATATTCTTATGGGATGATTTGGTTAAAGGAAGGCATGAAGGTTCCTATAAAAGACTTGATACAGGCAATGCTAATTCCATCTAGCAATGAATCTGCCGTTGCGCTTGCCTGCCATGTCTCAGGTTCACAGGAACAGTTTGCAAAGCTTATGAACAAGAGAGCAAAGGAGCTTGGGCTTAATAGTACGCATTTTTATACTGCTAGCGGGCTGCCAACAAATCTTGATGATGACGATGAAGATGAATATATTCTACCTTCAAAATATCTCAAGACGGAAAACCACTCTTCAGCTGAGGACCTGTTTAAACTCGCTAGTTTTATAATGAAAAAATATCCTCAAATAACGAAGATAACTTCGAAGAAAGATATAACCCTTGAGCAATTTAGCTTTCATGCAGATAGTACAAACACGTTACTCAAGGAGGATAATAGCATAAATGGACTAAAAACAGGTTCTACACCAGGCGCGGGTCGGTGTATTATCATTACAAAAAATGTAAAAACGGATTTTAAACGAGCTCGTGACACTGGCAAGACGATGGTTGTATTATTGGGTGCCAACAGTGTGAGCGAAAGAAATAATAAAGCTAGAGTGCTGCTAAATCTTGGAGATAGAATTTTCAAGGCCCAGAAACAATATGGGATTACACCGATGCTAAAACTGAAGATTCCTGAAAATATTCCACAGCTCACAGTTCAAGAGAAGAAAGCGGAAAATAAAAAATCATTTATAATTAAAATAATCGAATTTGCTGTTTCGATAGTAGTCGCAATTATTTTGTTGATAATTTTAATGAGGTACATAATAAGAAGACGCCGAAGGAGAGCCCGTTTGATAATGAGCAAGAGGCGTTATCGCAGACGGTAAAATCTAATTTTTAACTTTGAGGACGGAATATTTTCTTAAAATAATTTTAAAGAAAGTGTGATAAAATAAACAATTTCTTCAAGAATGCTAGATTTTTATCAAGAAAATTGTTATAATAGGTAAGGATTTACTTAAATTTACCGTTAATATTATGATAGAAAGGTGATTTGGAAAATGATTAACAAAATGATGACTGCGGATGAAGCAGTTGCAGGTGTTAAAGACGGCATGACCATTATGGTTGGCGGCTTCCTAGCAACTGGATCTCCGGAAATCCTAATGGATGCACTAGTGAGAAAAGGTGTAAAGCACCTTACTGTAATTGCAAACGATGGCGGACTTGATGTTGGTCAGTACGGTGCAAGAACAGCAAGGGGTGTTGGTAAGTTGCTTGAAAATCACATGGTTGACCACATCATAGCTTCTCACCTGGGAGTTAACCCTAAACTTAACGAACAGTTTGCTGACGGTTCTCTTAAGTACACACTTGTTCCTCAGGGAACTCTTGCTGAGAAAATTAGAGCTGCCAACTATGGTCTTGGTGGAGTAATAACTCCTACAGGCATTGGTACTCCTATGGAATTTGAAAAAGACGAACTTGGTAGAGATAAGATTACCATGGAAATAGATGGAGTTAAGTACCTTGTAGAGAGACCTCTAAAGGCTGACTATGCGTTCATTAGAGCGTCTGTATGCGATAAGTTTGGTAACTTTGTTTGCTCAAAGGCAACTAAGAACTTTAACTACGTTATGGCAGGAGCTGCTGACAAAGTAATCGTTGCAACTGAAGAATTGATTGAGATCGGTTCAGGAGATCCTGACAGGTTGACAGTTGCCGGAGTTCTGGTAGATGGCATTGTGGAAGGAGAAAAGAAATGGCAGATTTAAAGGAAAGAATTGCCAGAAGAACAGCTAAAGAGCTGAGAGATGGCGAATTGGTAAACCTTGGAATTGGACTTCCAACTATGGTTGGATCCTTTGTTCCTGAAGATATTATTATCACACTTCACTCTGAAAACGGCTTCGCAGGTCTTGATTCTATTCCTGAAAAGGGTAAAGAAGACGTTGATATCATTAACTCAGGCGGAGAATATGTAACAGTGCTTCCAAGAGTTAACTACTTTGATACAGCTACAAGCTTCGGCATTGTAAGAGGCGGACACGTTGATGTTACAGTACTTGGCGCTATGCAGGTTGCTGAAAACGGAGACCTTGCTAACTGGATTATCCCAGGTAAGAAGGTTGCAGGCATGGGCGGAGCAATGGACCTTGTAGTAGGTGCAAGGGAAGTTATCATTGCTATGACTCATACTCAGAAGGGTAACCACAAAATCCTTAAGGAGTGCACACTTCCGCTTACAGCTGAAAAAGTTGTTGACATGATCATCACAGAGATGGCTGTTATGAAGGTAACTGATAAGGGTATCGAAGTTATTGAACTTCACCCTGACTTCACTAAGGAACAGGTTCAGGAAGCAACTGGATGCGAGCTAATCTGGAGCCCTGATCTTAAGCCTTATCAGGAAGACTAATATAAATAATTCTTGAATGATTCGCATATGTTTTGCGAAGATTATATGAGAACAAAATAATGCCCCGAGCTGGCATACCATTCTGATGAACTTTGATGATTCCTCATCTTGTTTAGGCATTTAGACTGATATGCGGCTAGCGGGGTATTTTGTTTTTGATATGTAGTATTTGAGTTTCTAAAATTTATTTAATTCTAAAATTGAGTCAATGAATGCAGATAATTCTTTTGTTATCCCAAAGGTAACCTGAGCCGATACTTTGCTACCGCCGCCTTTACCACCGAGTGGGAGAGCTATATCTTTTACTATCTCACCACAGTTGAATTGAGATTCCTTGGATGTGATTATTAGAGCAAATTTTGCAGCATTGTTAGTCAATAGAATAAGTTTTGAATCAGCTACTTTTATCAAATCCTTGGCCATTGTTTGGAGCAGTTTGGAATTGAATCCATCCATGTTTTCATAGTATACTTTGGAATTAGATGCTTCTAACTGGCCTTTTATATTTTCGCTTTTGCTTGTAATAACTGATTTTTCAAGTGTGAATAGCCTATCTCTCACTTCCTGATTTTTAACTTCCAATGATTCAAATTTATCGAGTAAATCTTCCTGCCCAGCCGAAAGCTTGTTCGAGATTTCTGTCAGTGCGTTATATTGCGACTGATATTTTTTTAGGGCTCGCTCCCCAGCCTCAAAGTAAATGCGAGTCATACCTTTGTTTTGTTCTAGCTTATATATTTTCAAAAGCCCGACTTGACCCGAAAATGCTGGATGTGTACCACAGCATGCTACAGCATCAGATGGATTTTCGAAGCTGCCTATGCGTACGATTGTTATGTCCTTCTCAAGTTTGAGCTCTTTGCGAAGAGGCTCTCTTAATGCCTCTTCCTTGCTGTCGTAGTGCGTACTTATTACGGGAAGGTTTTGCCATATAACACTGTTAGTCTCAAGTTCAGCAGCCTCTGCCATAGGCCAATCAATTCTGTCGTAATCACTGTTTTCAAGACTAATATCTATTGTCATATAGTCATCGCCCATGTGAAAACCGCGGTTTATACCTTTGTAGAGTTTATACATTATTCCACTGAGTATATGTTCTCCGCAGTGCCTCTGCATATTATCGAATCTGTGAGGCCAGTTAATCTTTTGTAAAACAGTATCGCCGATTTTGAAATCGAATGAATCGATATCTGAATTGCCTGAGTTGCACAAATTATCTTTATTTGAGCTAGAATTATTTTTAATATTCACAACTCTGTGGTAAATATCATCATCATGTTCACTGACATCGATGATTTTATATTGCTGATCATCTATAGATATAATTCCAATATCGCAACTCTGACCACCGCCTGTTGGAAAGAAAATAGTTTCATCGAATGTAAGTAAGATTTTATCCTCGTCATAGAATACGCCTGAGATCTTAGAAACTAGCTCCATTTGGTAAACATTCTCTTTATAAACTCTTTTAGTTTTCATAAATTCTCCTGTCTTGAGTCAATATTTTTTCCGTGTGAAAGTGAATAGATAATTTTTTCAAAAACCTGTGGATAACTCCGTGCAGAACTTTAGGCGTTGGAGGTAGAACTGTTGAAATATCAACAATATCGACATAAAAACTTATCCACACAGACTTGTTAATAAGTTTATGTATAATTTCGTAAAAATATATAAAACCTCGATTTTTCAAGGGAGTATGAAGCACTATATTACACAGACATTAATTAGAGTTTACATAATCTTTAAACTAATAAATATCAATGAATAATATGCAATTACGGGAGCATTTATCTGTCTTTTATATTCTCCGCATACTCCATAAAATGACTTTCGTTGCTTAGAATATAATCATACAGCAGTGGATTTGCGTAAATTTCTTTGTGTATAAGTTGAGCGTGTTTGCCGAATTTTGAATTGAATATATCGTGTTCAAGCAGGCCGAGATACTCATCTGAAGGTGCCATTAACACAAGCTCATCTTTGCCATTGTAATAGTAAGCTCCATAAAAATCATTGAGCATGGAATAGTTCTCAGAGTTCACGTGAGAATTATCCGGCTTATACAAAATAAATAAAGTGCCTTCACTTTCCCTTCTCTGTGTGCTCCAGTTAAGCATAAAAGTAGAATTTTGATTAAATTTTTTGAATTCTTCATCTACAGTCATTACTGATATGTGTTCAGTCCTTCTCAGCATAACAGCAGCTTCAACCGTCGAGATTGGAAACGCAGAAATCCTTTTAATTTTTTTCACTCTAAGCTGGTCCATCTGTATATGACATACTGTGAGATAATATACATCCTTTGCTTCTATAAGCGACTCGCATGAGAAAGAATCGGCATCATCTAATGGAGCTATTTTGTTGTTGTACAAAACCGAACGCGGGATTCTTGGGAATGCATCGGAGATATCTGGGTTTGTCGATAGCACGGCGGCCGCTTCAATGTCTTTTGCAAACATCCTCATAACAAAATAGTTAATCGCCTCATAGGGTGTTGATACAGGTGTACACTGCTTGCTGTCGAGGATGTACATCTCGGGATCTGTAAAAATAACGGTTGGCCTGAGGAGATCAATGTACTCTTCAAGTGGGTCAGGAATTTTGTGCCCATTATTAAGAGCTCGATTTGAATACTTTTGAAGGAGCCACATTGCTTCTCGAAGTGAAATCTCGACAAGCCTTGCCCCCAGGCCTCCCACATAGGTGCGTTGAATATCGTAGTATAAATCATTTTCTTCCCCTAGAAGGCTGTCATATCGTTCGAGCCCATAATCCTCAACATCGATATAAAAGAATTGGTGAAATTGTTTTTTGAACTTATTATCGGGTAAATCCCATGTTATGCCAATTGAAAGAACGCCCATTAGGCGTGTATCAGTCACATATGCTGAGCGAAATACTTTGTTGCCAGTTTTGTATGATTCGATGGCTCCGCCGTCCAGGGTATCGATTTGAATCATAGATTTCGATATACTTTTTTTGTTAGTGGAAACTGGAATTTTCTTATCTTTACTATTGCTCATGATAACTCACAATACCTCATATATTTTAGAACTATAAAATGCTTATAATTTTCTTAATTATCGCATAAATCTAAACTAGTTGCAATTAGTATGTTCAATATAGATTTATACTGGCGATTTTCTTATATAAATATTGACTTTTAAACCTTTCAGTGTATAATTGAACCATACCTTATCAAGAGTGGCGGAGGGAATAGGCCCTGTGATGCCCGGCAACCCTAAGGCGGATGTTTAAAAAGATATCTTAACACCATCTTAAAGGTGCTAATTCCTACAGAGCATTGCTTTGAAAGATGAGGATTGATAGAAAATCAGCCTCTCTTAGCTATGCAAGGAGAGTTTTTTATTTTAGCTTTCAGCAAACTCTTTAGTAAACTAGGCTATTAAAACCAAATATATTTGGAATATCAGACCTATTTTGCGTTTACGCTTAAGAGATCAAACTATGCTGAGATGTTTTTAAGAAAGGAAGAGAAATGAAAAGATTATTTACTTCAGAATCGGTTACTGAGGGACACCCGGACAAGGTTTGCGACCAGATTTCCGATGCCGTAGTTGATGCGATAATGGATCAGGACCCGACTGGAAGGGTTGCTTGTGAAACAACTGTAAACACAGGATATGCGATGCTAATGGGAGAAATCACAACGAATTGTTACATAGATATCCCTAAGATTGCAAGAGAAGTTATCTGTGAAATAGGATATGATAACGCAGAATATGGATTCGACGGCAACACATGCGCAGTCCTAACATCAATAGATGAACAGTCCTCTGATATTGCAATGGGAGTAGACAAGGCTCTTGAATATAAGGACGGAGAGCTGAAAAGTGAGGATGAGACGAAGATCGGTCATGACAGCCTCGATACAGGTGCAGGAGATCAGGGAATGATGTTCGGTTATGCCTGCAATGAGACTAAAGAACTTATGCCAATGCCAATCGCGCTTGCTAATAAACTTGCAAGACAGTTGACTAAAGTCAGAAAGGACGGCACTCTAACCTACCTAAGACCCGACGGCAAAACTCAGGTGACCATTGAATACGATGATGACAAAGTTGTCAGAGTCGATGCAATTGTAGTCAGCGCGCAGCATAATCCGGACGTAACGCAAGAGCAAATCAGAAAGGATATAATTGAGCACGTAATCAAACCGGTAATTCCAGCAGACCTACTCGATGATGCAACAAAATATTTTGTTAATCCAACAGGACGCTTCGTAATAGGTGGACCACATGGCGACTCTGGCCTTACTGGCAGAAAGATAATAGTTGATACCTACGGCGGATGTGCAAGACATGGAGGCGGTGCATTCTCAGGAAAGGACCCTACAAAGGTAGATAGATCAGCAAGTTACGCAGCAAGATATGTAGCAAAGAACATAGTAGCTGCAGGCCTAGCGGATAAGTGTGAGATTCAGCTTGCTTATGCGATAGGCGTAGCAAGACCTGTAAGCGTTTCAGTTGAATGCTTTGGGACAGAGAAAATCGCTGAGGATAGGATAGTTGAAATAATAAATGAAGTGTTCGATTTGAGACCAGCTTCAATAATTAGAGATTTAGATTTAAGAAAGCCTATTTACAGGCAGGTCGCAGGCAGCGGACATTTTGGTAGAACAGATATAGATCTAACCTGGGAGAGAACTGATAAGGTGGATATTATAAAGGAAAAAGCAGGCATTTAGGGAGGTAGATATTTGGAAACAAATCAGATTTTAACAGTTGTAGTATTTTTCATTGTAATGATAGCTATTATGTCGGAAAAGATTCACAGGACGGCAGCGGCACTGGCGGGTGCAATGGCATTGTTTTTCTTACATATCCTCGATGTAGAAAAAGCGATTGAATATGTTGATTTTAATACGATCGGAGTTCTTGTGGGAATGATGATATTTGTCTCTGGCGTAAAGAGGTCTGGATTGTTTGAATATATTGCAATCAAAGCAGCGAAGCTAGCGAAGGGTGATCCTTGGAAAATCATGGTCAGCTTCATGATTTTAACAGCTGTGTTGTCTGCGTTCCTAGATAACGTTACAACAGTTTTGCTTGTTGGTCCTATGACAATAGCTATTTGTCAGGTGCTTGAACTGGACCCTGTGCCGTTTTTGATGACACAGATAATGAGCTCCAATATTGGAGGCACAGGTACTCTTATAGGTGACCCTCCAAACATCATGATAGGTAGTGCGGCAAATTTGAGCTTTGTTGATTTTCTCCAGAATACAGGTGTTGTAGCCGTGGCAATCATGGCAGTTATGATTTTGATGTTCAAACTTTTTTACGGTCGTAACCTTGGCGCGAGCGCAGAGTCTATAGAAAATGTCATGAAGATGGACGAGGTTAAGGCTATTGAAGATATAGGCTTACTGAGGAAAAGCATTATAATCATAGTACTGGTTTTGTTTGGTTTTATGTTCCACGGACTTCTCGGGATAGAATCATCTGTAGTTGCGCTTTCAGCTGCTACGGCTATGATGATATTTGGAAAAGTAAACGTTGAGCACATAATAGTAGACGCAGAATGGGGAACAATTCTATTCTTTGTAGGGCTATTTATAGTTGTCGGAGGTATGGTAGAAACCGGTGTAATAAAGAACTTGGCTAAAGAGCTAATTGCATTTACAGACGGAAATATCATGCTCACGATGATTGTACTGCTATGGGGTTCAGCTATTTTGTCGTCATTCCTTGATAACATTCCATTTGTTGCGACTATGATACCGATGATTATAGCTATGGGACACGATGGCATCAATACAGTTCCACTTTGGTGGGCAATTTCTCTTGGTGCTTGTCTTGGTGGAAATGGAACGCTTATCGGAGCTTCGGCAAATGTTGTGCTAGCAGGGATTAGTAATAAGCAGGGTTATCCTATTACATTCAAAAGTTTTATTAAGGTCGGGATGCCTGTAATGATTCTATCGATGATTGTTGCTTCGGCATTCATGTTAATTAGATATTAATATTTGTAATATATTAATTATTTTTGAGCACGGATATTTAGGATTGAAAGTTAAAAATGGGAAAAAGTTTAATAAAAAAAGAGGTTTAAAAATGTTTAATGATACTTTTAATGATGACATGATAAATATCGTACTGAGACAAGCAGGTGCAGATTCAATCAAAACTCATCTTGCTCACATTAACATTGTAACTTTTCAAATTGCACCCGATGTTAAGGTTACCTATGTTTATGAGATAAAAGAGAACGGAGAAATTTATGTCGAGAGAACAAGCCCTTATCCTATGCTTCTTGGACGAATGTTTGATGAATCAGCGTTGATAGAAATAATTAAGAATGACGTTGCAAGTTTTAAAAATGCGTATAATAGTAAGAATTACGATGCTTATCTTCAGCTTGTGAAGAGCCATATAAGGTTTCAGCTTGCTGCAGAGGATTTGTTCATGAAACATAATGTTGATGCGGATGATCTCGATGACCTTCACAGTACGTATGAGAGGCTTCACCAGCAGCTGGAAGAAGTGAAATCCAGATCAAAAAAAATTGAACTGGAGAAATAGTTTAAGGAGTAGTACGATAGATGAATATTAAAGTTGCAAAGTTCGGCGGTTCATCCGTTGCTGACAGCATACAGATTATCAAAACAAGAGATATTATTCTTCAGGATGAGGGGCGAAATTTTATAGTTGTTTCTGCACCCGGGAAAAGGTATGATGGAGACAACAAAATAACGGACTTGCTCTATCTCTGCAAGACGCATATGGATCACAATCTGCCGTGGGAGCAGCTTTTTGAAGTAATTGTAGATCGCTATGTCGCAGTTGCCCACAAGCTTGGAGTTGACGGCGTGCTTGATGAGCATTTTGAGATAATTCGCCAAAAGATAAATGAAGGTTCTTCGACAGACTACATCGTGAGCAGGGGAGAATACCTCAATGCTGTTATGATTGCAGCCTACCTTGGATATGATTTCGTCGACTCAGCCGGCCTTATTTTGTTTGACGATAAGGGCAAACTTTTGCACGATGCGACTGATGCAGCGTTGTCGGAAGAATTGTCTAAGCACAAAACAGCTGTAATACCTGGGTTTTACGGTTCCGAGAAGGGTAGCACAAGGATCAGAACATTCTCTCGTGGCGGCTCTGATATTACAGGAGCTCTTGTGGCAAAGGCAATTGAGGCATCCGTTTATGAGAACTGGACAGATGTATCAGGATTCTTGATGGCCGATCCTAGAATTGTAGAAAATCCTAAGCCAATAGATTCAATATCTTATAAGGAACTTAGAGAACTTTCCTATATGGGAGCATCTGTTTTGCACGAGGATGCCATTTATCCAGCGCGTGTTGCCAATATTCCTATAAATATTAGAAATACCAATGTCACAAAGGATAAGGGAACATTTATTACAGCACATCACGATCCAAGTTCAAATAGAATAATAACTGGTATAGCTGGATCTAAGGATTTCACTGTTATTGCACTTTATAAGAACATGATGAGTACAGGTCGTGGATTTGTGCGTAGGCTTCTCAGCATACTTGAGGATCTTGATGTCAACTTTGAGCACCTTCCGAGCGGAATTGATACCATGTCAGTCGTGCTTTCAAATGCTTCTTTGGGCGATAAACTTGATGAGGTCATTAGTCAAATCAAGATTCAACTCGAACCTGATAATATAGAGGTATTTCAAAATATTGCTTTGATAGCGACAGTTGGACAAGGAATGATGTCGAACATAGGTGTTTCTGCAAGGCTATTTACTGCACTTGCAGAGGCTGATATAAACGTGAGGATGATAGATCAAGGTTCTTCGGAGATGAATATAATAATCGGAGTGGAAAACAATCAGATGGGCGATGCAATAAGAGCCATCTATGGTGCTTTTGAAGATGAGGAAATCTGATATATTAAGGTAGTTTTACATGAAGATACTTATAATTGAAGATGACAGAACGATTAGAGAGTACCTTGGCAGGGAACTTGTGAACTGGGGTTATGAAGTTTTTTTACAAGAAAACTTCCAAAATCCCATAGAAGATTTTGACAAGATTAAGCCTGACTTAGTTTTGCTTGATGTTATACTTCCAAGCAGGAATGGATATTTTTGGTGTCAAGAAATAAGAAAAATTTCGAACGTTCCCATAGTCTTCATTTCTTCTAAGAACGAAGCTCTGGATATTGTAACCGGCATGCAGGCTGGCGGAGATAATTATATTACCAAGCCGTTTGCTCTATATGTTGTTAGAGCCAAAGTCGAAGCAATTCTGCGAAGAACTTATGACTTTTCGGATACAAAAAAATATGACTTCATATCACAGGATTATGGTCGCATCGAACTAGATTCTAGCAGGGGACTTTTTCTATGTGCAGAAGGACAGATTGATCTTACGAAAACTGAGATAATGATTTTGCAAGAACTTATAAATGCACAAGGTGGATTCGTTTCGCGTCAGGCGATTATTGAAGTCTGCTGGCAGGGCGAAGATTTTATCGATGATAACACCCTTGCTGTCAATGTTGCGAGACTGAGAAAGAAACTGAATAATATGGGTCTTGAAAATCTTATTATTACCAAAAAAGGTGTAGGTTATGGACTCAGGTAGTAAAAATCTAAGAGAATACATATATTTTTTTATAAAATCTGTATTGCCTTTCGCCATGGGCGGAGGCATATTTTTAATAATTCTCCTATTTCTAATGAAATTCATGTCAAAGAAAGCAGACTTAATCGTATTAGCTTCTGAGATATTTTTGATAATATTTATATTTTATTGTATATACATGCTAATGAAGATTAAGCGAAGGAAGAGTTTGGAGAAGCAATATGCTGAACTTAGCCAGAAATATCAACAGAAAGTAAACGATATGGCTGAACTTAAGGCTGATATTCTTGATTTCTTCCTAATATGGGTACATCAGATTAAAACACCTATTGCGGCTTCGAAGCTTTTGTTATCCTCAACCAATAAATTAGGGGAAAATACCAGAGCATCGAATTTGAGCATAGATGAGAAGCAGCAGCTGAGAGCAGAAGTGCTGCAAATTGAAAAGTATTCAGACATGGCACTCGGATATCTTAAACTTTCAAATGATGACACAGAGATTTTTGTAGATTCTGTAGATTTAAATCAAATTATTAAAAATCTACTCAAAAAGTATGCTGTTTTGTTTATCAACGAAGATATAAATGTGCAATACGCAGAAATAGAAAGGAATGTAATAAGTGATTCCAATTGGCTCACGCTTGCAATTGAGCAGTTAATATCAAATGCCGCAAAGTATTCTAAGGGTGAATCGGTAAAAATTTATTTTTGCGATGAGGAGAATTCACTTGTAATCCAGGATAATGGAATTGGAATACCTGAATCTGATCTGCCTAAAATTTTTGACAGAGGATATTCAGGATTCAATGGCAAAGGGTATAGAAATTCTACGGGAGTAGGCCTATATCTTGCTAAGAAAATCCTCGATAGACTTGGATGCAGTATTCACGTAGAATCCAAGCAGGGTATTGGAAGTAAATTTAGCATATTTTTTCCTAGGAATATATTATGAATCGAAAAAGTATAGACTGACCCCATACTTACGAAAATGTAAGATATGGGGTGTTTTTTGTAAGGTTAAATAAATGCAAGCCTTTAAATAAGATATTATAATTTAGATATAGTTTGATTGAGGAGGAAAATTTATAATGGCAATGTTAGAAGTAAAAAATCTTACAAAAATATATTCAAAGGGAACAGGAAGCCAAACTGTAGCTCTGAATGGAATAAATTTCACGCTTGAAGAGGGAGAGTTTGTTGCAATAATGGGAGAGTCAGGTTCAGGGAAAACTACACTTTTAAACATGGTTTCAACCCTCGATAATCCTACCGAAGGGGAAGTATACATAGGTGGAAAGAATATAGGACAATTCAAAAATAATGAGCTTGCATCGTTTAGAAGAAATGAACTCGGATTTGTGTTTCAAGATTTTAATTTGCTAGATACCTTTAACACAAAGGACAATATTTTGTTGCCCCTTGTTTTGTCGGGATATTCGTATGACAAAATGAAGAAAAAACTCATGCCGCTTTCGGAGGCACTTGGAATTGAAACTCTACTAAACAAATTCCCATACGAAATTTCGGGTGGACAAAAGCAAAGGGTGGCTATAGCCAGAGCAATGATTACAAATCCCAAGCTTATACTTGGAGACGAGCCAACGGGTGCATTGGATTCAGGGTCGGCAGATATGATAATGAAGACATTTGAAAAAATCAATACTTCAGGGCAAACCATAATGGTGGTAACACATTCAGTTCGAGCAGCATCCTTTGCAAATAGAGTTTTGTTTATCAAAGATGGTAAAGTCTATAACGAAATATATAAGGGCGAGAAAAGCAATAATGAGTTTATGGAAACAATAAGCAAGACCCAGTTCATGATGCGAGGTGCAGACTATGAAAAATAAATTAAAAAGGAGGATAGCATGGAGGAACGTAGTATCCTATAAACAGTTAATGTTACCATTTATCTTCACTTCGGCTATTATGGGAATGTTATTCTTCATAGGAGCTTCACTACTTGATAATAAATTTGTCCAAGAGAGAAATCCAAGCCTGGTTAGCATAATGAGCATTGCAGTTACACTTGTTGGCATTTTTTCTGTTATTTTTATCACGTATTGTAATCGATTAATCAGCAAGACAAGGAGCAAGGAAATCGCCTTGTATGAAATTCTTGGCATGGAGAAGAAGCACATAAACGCCATAATGTTTATAGAACAAAATATATGTTTCCTCGCAATATCTGTGCTCTCAATTGCTGGAGGGAGGATCTTTGGCAAGGCACTCTTCCTGATTTTTAACAAAATAACAGGCAGCCAGGGTGTTCCTCTTATGGAGTATCCTTTAACAATGAAACCCGTTCTACTCACCATCGCTGTGATTGGAATATCGTATCTGATTATAGCGATAAACGGAATAGGTAAAATTTATCGTTCCTCACCTATTGAACTTATGTCAAGTAAGCACAAAAGAGAGGGAGAACCCAAGAATAGATATATCCTTCTAGTAATCGGTGCATTATTCTTGGGAGGCGGATATTTTGCAGCTTTAACTACGAAGGGCACATTGGATGCTATAACAGTATTTTTCTTCGCAGTCATCGCTGTGGTAATTGGAACATACTTGCTATTTATAAGCCTTGGGTCTATAGTTTTGAAGGGCCTAAGAAGAAATAAAAATTTCTATTATAAGGCTGAAAACTTTCTTTCAATATCCGGAATGCTACATAGAATAAATAGTAATGGCCTTAGCCTTGGCAGTATAGCACTTCTAAGCACCATGATAATACTGACCTTAACAATGACTGCATCAGCCTATGTTCAGACAGATAAGATAATAGATAAGATGGTTGAAGATGATCATAATATTAGTATTCTTATGAATGAGTCTGATGATCGTTATTGTAAATATTCAATGGCTGAGGATGATTTGAAAAATAAAATTAAATCGACTACTACTGGTGATGAAAAGATAAGGGGCTTAAAGATTTATCAATCTTACATGAATGGCTTTACATTGGAGAAGGGTGAACTTAAGCATGATTATAAAAAGAATCTACCGGTAGGTGATATATATGCTGTGTCGTTTATGACTGTAAGGGATTACAACAAGCTTATCGGAGGAAACTATAAACTGGAGAAAAATGAAATTATAATAGCTGAAGCAAAGAGGGATCTAGCGAGCGCAAAAGAGTTAGTCGTTGCTGGCGAAAAGCGCAGAATAATAGATCATACAAAATCAGGCCCTAAAAATATGGTTATTATCCAGGCACAGGCAATCATAGTTCCTAATGAAGATGAGCTTTTTGACATAATGAAATATTACAATAAAGGATATAAGGACCAAAAAAACCAAAAAATGAAGGCACCATACGATGTATCTGCAGCGTGGCATGTCGATAACATGAAAAACGATTATGGTCAAAGGGTCAAAAGTGCATTTGAATCAGAAGGTGATAACTTCACTTATGGCACAAGAGAGGAAAAACGAGATTTTCTAATGCAGATTAATGGAGGATTCTTCTTCTTAGGAATGCTGATGGGAACTATTTTCTTGATCGGAGCCATTATGATAATTTACTATAAACAAATATCAGAAGCGTTTGAGGATAGGAATAGGTATCAGATAATGGCTAAGGTAGGTCTCCCGGAGAAAATTGTCAAACGTACCACTAGAAAACAAATTTTGTGGTTATTCTTCTTGCCTCTTGCTGTTGCAGTTATACACTGCGCTGTAGCAAGCAAGATAGTATTTCAGCTTATGGCACTCTTTGCGGTAACAGATGTTTGGTTCTTTGTGGGGAATTTACTGACTGTAATCGCAGTGTTTGCGGCAATATACTTGATCATATTCATTATGACATCAAAAGTTTATCATAGGATTATTTCGTGATAGTATTTCTTAGTATTCCCAAAATATAGGAATACTCGGGCATGCTCGACAAGCATCTGGCATAATAAATCAAAATAAATTTAGGTAAATTAGCAAAGTAAATTCTACCACAAACACCTTTTTCATATTAAATTCTACTTTCAACTATTTACTAGAATTTACTTTGCTTATTATCATATTTGTTATTCATAAGAAAAGTTGTAAAATTTTACGAAAAATCATCCTTTTGGGTGATTTAATTCAAATACAAATTCAGTATAATAAATTTACAAAATTATAGCAATAGAGGTTGACAAATGTTTTATCGAAATGTCATAACCACAAAGAGACAAATAGAGAATAGCTTTCAAAGTCTTATCTGCCAATTTAATAATTTAGGCATTTATTTTGATTCCCTAAGATCATATTGATTTAGGGGAATTTTTTGGTTTTTGTTAGGGTCGCTTAATACGGTTATTTCATCATGTTAGCCGTATTTATTTGTTGAAAATGTAAAAGGAGGGAATTTTAGTGAAGAAAGTTTGTTTTGTACTTGCGTTAGCTTTTTTGTTGACTATAAGTACCATTCTCCCATCTGCAGTATCGGCTATGGAGGAATCATCTAAAGATGCTAAATCTGAAGCATCAGAATTGTCATTTGAGAAAAACAGCATTCAGCAAAAAAATACAAATGATCAGAAAGATGTTGCAGAGAGTTCAAAAATTGATAAGGTACTAGAAAGTAAAAAAATTCAAGAAAAACAGAAATCATTTATTTCTTACGATGTAAAAAAACAATTTCAAAGAGTAAAGTTTGCACTTGACGTAAACATTTCTGAACCTTTGAAAATTAAGCGTAGTCAAGTTGTAAATAAAGATTTTATGGATGTCGATAAATCTGGTGCTGTTAATGATGCATGGGGTCAATTTTATGCTTATGGTACTTGGAAAAAAGCGGGCATCATTGATATGCTTTCAAAGGTAAGTGTAAATGGCAAAAATATTGCACCTTTATCTGGGGATGCAACATCATCGGATCAAATTTATAAAGCCTTCAATGAAAGTGGATCAGTAGTTTCTACCCCTACACTCACTAGTGTAAGCACATGTTGTATAAAGGCTAGATCTGTGCCAACAAATTTACCACTTAATGTCCATCCACTTCTTGTAAAAGAAAATAAGTATACTGAACCTTATACATTTACAACAGATTATAGTCTAGATTATTCTTCTTATAAGCCTTTATTTAAAAATGAATTTATTTTGATAGATGATTATCGTCAAATGAAGTTTGACTTTGCTGTTTCAAATGATGGTAAAACTCATGGCAAATTTACAGGCGAAGAGGAACTTTTGAGTTTGGGAAAATACCATGACACAAAGGTACCAAATAATGTTGTAGGTGTTGTAGAGGGAACTTCTCTAAACGCAAGCAAATTAGGCATTCCTAAATTTGAATTAGATGAAGGTTGGAAGATTGATAAAATTACTGATTCAGAGAACAAAGAGTACACCGAAGATGAGATTTTACGACTAAACATAAATGAAAATCAGAATTTCACTATACATCTAGTTAAAGAAGTAAAAAAAGTAGTAGTTCCAGCAGTTTGGTATCCTGTAGATAAAGATACTAATGAGGTTATTCCAGGATTAAATCCTCTCTATACTTACCCAGAAATGTATAAAGAGCATCCAGAATATAAAGATGAAGTCGCTGTATTGAATAAGAATACAGGAGAATATGAAATATCATATATGGGAATTTCTTCATCTAATGAATCATATGAATTTCAGTATACTGCTGGTCTATGGTTTACTGACCGTTTTCATCATATAGTTGCTCGTGGCTTAACGAGTGCAGAATTGGATCCTAAGCCTAAGGATGGCTCCACCAATTGGGGACGAGCTAAAAGTTCTGTGAGAAAGATAGTTTATGGGGAAAAGGTTATAAATTGTCCACCAGAAAAAAAAGACTACAATGCAGGCAAAGAATATGAAGGAATCACTGGACATGGCAGAACCCCTTATCAAGAAGGTAAAACTATGGACCTTTATGTTGCGGTCAAACCTGTTGAAAATTTTCTAACAGAGCCTACTTTTAAAGATGAAAAAGTTGAGATTCTATCATCAGATGAGGATGCAGCAGCACGAGATAAGCTAAAAAACCACATTGAAAAAGTTGTGTACTGGGATATTAATAAAGATGCTGCTGCTGAAATTAGTGGAAGTGAATTGTCAAAGCTGTTTATTTATAAATACAAAGAGGGTGATAAAACAAAAGGAGAGTTCATTGAAACAAAAGATGGTTATACTGATTTTATGACCCAATCTTTTAAGAATTTACCTGCTGGAGAATATGAAGCTGTTTTTCCAATTTACTGGGAAGAAAATATACCAGATACTTTTTCAAATTCGGTACATTTTTCAAGAATGCGTACAAAATACAGTGATACAGTCCATTTTTCTTTCACAATAAAAGATACTATGCATACCATTACATATAATGCTAATGGTGGTAAGTTTTCAGATGATAGTGATTTGAAAACCGAAAAACATAAAGAAGGAGAAAAGATTATTGTTATTGATGCGCCTACGCGTCCGGGATATAAGTTCTTATACTGGGAGGGATCAAAACATTATCCAGGAAATGAATATACTGTAGTCGGAAACCATACCTTTACAGCAAAATGGGAAGAAATACAAAAGAACCCTGAACCAAAACCTGAAGCAGTACAACCTAAAAAGCCAAACAACAATTCACCAAAAACAGGTGATGATTCCAGTCTAATGACTTATATTCTTTTTATAGGATTGGCAGTAGGTGTCATTTCTGCTTCAAATAAGAAAAGAAAAAAATTATAAAAGTAATATAAAGTTAAGGGATTTAGATGAACATAATATTTAATTTAGTAATTAGAGCACTTGACCTATATAAATTCTGAATCTACAAATATTACAAAACAATAAAATAACTAGAAACGCTATAGTGAATGAGTCGTCGTCATTATAGCGTTTTTCATTGAGCGTTATATTTTTCACGACAGAGATTGTGCTATATGATTCTTAATTTAATAAAATCCTGACGAATTATTTTAAAATTTCGGGGTATGAATCTCCTACATATTGTGATAGAATATTTTCGTGACAACGATATATTGTAAATTTACGTTAATATAATAATTTAAACGGAGTTGAATGGATGAAGACAATTATCAAGAGAAACTTAACAGAGGTGCCTTACGATGCAGAGAAGATTAGAGTTGCAATACGCAAGTCTTTTTTATCTGTTGGAGAGGAATGCGACAGCGAAAGGCTAGATTGCTTAATTGAACAGATTGAAATGAGATTCCACGGCGTTGAGATGGCTGAGGTTGAAGAAATTCAGGATGCCGTTGAAGTAATACTCATGAAAAACGACTGCTACAATGTTGCGAGAAGCTATATTTTGTACAGGGAAAAGAGAACATCACTAAGACGTATCCGATCTAAATTAATCAAAGATATCGGAGATGAAGAAATTGAAGACGTTCTCCATAAGATTCAGCGAGATTTTCAAGATTATGACTTATCACGCCTAAGAGCTAAGTATATTGCAATGAACAAGGACGAAATGGACCTTGATAGTAGGCTTAAACTTCTTACCAAATCTGCCGAGGAACTTACTTCTCAGGAAGAACCAAATTGGGAAAAGATTGCAGGGCGCATACTAAGTTATGTTTTTCATAGGGAGCTTAGGGAGACTGAAGATAATTTAGGCATCAGCGGATTCTATAATAAAATTAAGTATCTGACGGATGAAGGTCTTTATGGTCAATATATTTTAGAAAATTATGACAAAAATGAAATCGATCAAATCGAGGAGAAACTTGATAATACTCGGAACGATTTGTTCACATATTCAGGTTTGGACCTTTTGATTCATAGATATATAATCCACAACCACAGCCATGTGTCACTTGAATCACCGCAAGAGATGTTCATGGGCGTTGCGATGCACCTGGCCATGGGTGAGAAGGAAGATAGATTATTTTGGGTAGAAAAATTCTATGATATCTTGAGTATGCAGAAAGTTACTATGGCAACGCCGACGCTATCAAATGCGAGGAAGCCGTACAATCAGTTGTCAAGCTGCTTTATAGACACTGTTCCTGACTCGCTTGAAGGAATCTATCACAGTATTTCTCAGTTCGCAGAGGTTTCAAAACTCGGTGGAGGGATGGGGATGTACTTCGGCAAGGTTAGATCAAGAGGCGGCAAAATAAGGGGCTTCGAAGGTGCAAGTGGCGGCGTGATTAGGTGGATTAGGCTCGTCAACGATACTGCCGTTGCAGTGGATCAGCTTGGAATGAGACAGGGCGCGGTTGCGGTTTACCTTGATGCATGGCATAAGGATCTGCCAGAATTTCTTCAGCTTAGGACAAACAACGGAGATGACAGAATGAAGGCACATGACGTATTTCCTGCAGTTTGCTATCCTGATTTGTTTTGGAAGATGGCCAAGGAAAATCTTAATCAAGACTGGTACCTGATGGACCCTCATGATATCTTAACAACAAAGGGTTATTCTCTCGAAGATTCTTATGGGGAAGAGTGGGAAGAAAAATATTTGGATTGTGTAAACGACTCAAGAATTTCAAAGAGAGCTATAAATCTAAAGGAATTGGTAAGACTTATTCTAAAATCTGCGGTTGAAACCGGCACCCCATTTGCATTCTACAGAGATACGGTTAACAGAGCCAACCCAAATAAGCATCAGGGCATGATATATTGCTCCAATCTGTGCACAGAAATTGCACAAAACATGAGTGAAACAGAATTTATTAGCAAAACTATAACTACTGAAGAAGGCGATCAAGTCGTAGTGCAGACAACTAAGCCGGGAGATTTTGTTGTTTGTAATCTCGCATCGCTCTGCCTTGGACACATTGATGTGAGTGACAAGGAAGAACTCGAAGATGTAACAACAACGACGGTAAGAGCGCTAGACAATGTAATTGACTTGAACCTTTACCCAGTGCCTTATGCTGAAATTACAAGCAAGAGGAACAGGGCAATTGGACTCGGTGTTTCAGGATATCACCACATGCTAGCAAAGAACAAAATACGTTGGGAATCTGAGGAACACGTAGCCTTTGCGGATCGAGTTTTTGAAGACATAGCATATGCCGCAATCAAGGCGAGCAACGAGCTGGCAAAAGAAAGAGGAAGCTATAGCTACTTCGAGGGCAGCGAGTGGGAGACAGGTGAATATTTTGTGCGCAGAAACTATGACAGCGACAGATGGCTTGCTCTCAAAGATAGCATCAAGGAAGACGGTATGAGAAACGGATGGCTCATGGCGACAGCACCGACAAGCTCGACATCGATTTTGATAGGCACAAGTGCTGGACTTGACCCAGTTATGAGCAAGTTCTATCTCGAAGAAAAGAAAGGCATGATTATGCCGAGGGTGGCTCCGGACCTTTCAACTGAAACGTTCTGGTACTACAAGCAGGCTCACTACATTGACCAAACTTGGTCAATCAAGGCAGCGGGTGCAAGACAGAGGCATATCGACCAGGCTCAGAGCATGAACTTCTGGATAAATAACGACTACAAGATGAGTCAACTTTTGAACTTGTATATTTTGGCGTGGGAAGAGGGCGTTAAGACGGTTTACTATGTGAGATCGAAATCGCTCGAAGCTGAAGAGTGCGATAGTTGCTCGGCTTAAAAATAGGTCGGCCTAAATTACAATTGGATCGACTCAGATTAAAAGTGGGTCAGTATGAGGAATTTAATAATAGTTCGTTTAAAAATAGGAGATAAAAATGAGCGAGAACAAAATAGCAAAAAAACCTCTTTTCAATCCGGATGGTGATATCGAGGTAAATAACAGAAGGCTTCTGAACTTCAACACAACTAATATCAATGATTTCAACAACATGAAATACTCATGGGTTTCTGACTGGTACAGACAGGGCATGAATAACTTCTGGATTCCGGAAGAAATCAACCTCGACCAGGACAAAAACGATTATCCGAATTTGCTACCAGCGGAGCGTACTGCATACGACAAAATACTCAGCTTCCTTGTGTATCTTGACTCGCTTCAGTCTGCGAACTTACCAAATATAGCACAGTATGTAACGGCTAACGAAATCAATCTATGCCTTTCAATTCAGACTTTCCAGGAGTGCATACACAGCCAGAGTTACAGCTATATGTTAGACACAATCTGTAATCCGACAGAGAGAAACGACATACTGTATCAATGGAAGACGGATGAACATCTTTTGAATAGAAATAAATTTATCGGAGAGTTATATAACGAGTTTCTGGAGAATCCAAACAAATATACATTCCTCAAGGTGTGTATTGCAAACTACATTCTCGAAGGAGTTTACTTCTATTCGGGATTTATGTTCTTCTATAATCTTGGAAGAAATGGCAAGATGCCTGGAAGCGTTCAGGAGATAAGGTATATTAACAGGGATGAGAATACCCATCTGTGGCTTTTCAAAAAAATTCTCTTAGAGCTTGAAAAAGAAGAACCTGAGCTGTTCAACGAAGAAAACAAGAAGATGATTGCCGACATGATAAAGACTGGCGTAGAGCAGGAAATTGCATGGGGACAATACGTTATAGGCAATGACATACCAGGATTGAACAACAAAATGGTTGAAGATTACATCAAGTATCTTGGCAATCAGAGGTATTCTTCTTTGGGGCTTGGGACTCTTTATCCTGGATACGAGGAAGAACCTGCATCAATGGCGTGGGTAAGCCAGTATTCCAATGCAAACATGGTTAAAACCGATTTCTTTGAGGCGAGATCTTCGGCATACGCAAAGAGTAGCGCCATAGAGGATGACCTGTAGAAATTTAGATAGCACAAAATAGTATAGATAAAATAAAAATAGAGCCTATATAGGCTCTATTTTCATATTATGGGGTATATAAGCCCCGTCTCGTGCGCAAGTGCACGAGACAATAAAACCACCCGCTATGCGGGTGCGCGTCGAAGGTTATACCCAAAAACTCT
>QWCH01002001.1_pt1 | contig 37245 bp, 37 predicted proteins | sample 1972671 | NCBI WGS metagenome assembly QWCH01 (sample SAMN09866713, study PRJNA288562) | Human gut metagenome isolate term3_stool, whole genome shotgun sequencing... | isolation source: gut | host: Homo sapiens | place: USA: California
TCAAGCCACGATTTCGCTATTGCTTCTTCTCTCCTAGATGTCGCCATCTAAAACTTGCAAGTCGCTATTAGATTCGTCGGTAACTACGCTCTGTAGGGATTTTCACCCCAGCATTAGAACATGCCCGTCATACAACAAAAAAGGAAGACATGCATCTTCCTCAAATCTCTTTATTCAATATCCAATATCTAATCCTTCCCCATCCACTCTACAAAAAACTTACTAAACTTCTCCGCACCTTCTACATTTAAATGCCCTGGGTCATAGAAATCACTTTCTTCCAATCCAATCTTATCTTTATCCCCGTTGAAATCATAAAAATCCAGTCCCTTTTCCTCGCATAATTTCGAAAACTCTTTTAAATTTTCGCTATACACTGTTTCATCGTAGACCGGTGTCTTTATAAGTCTTAACTCCACACCATTTTTCTTGCAAAGCTTGGAAATTTTTACAATCGTAGCTACTTTGTCCTCTATGAATTTCCCTGAAGCAAGTTTAATCGCCTCTAGATTTTCTTTCTTCATGGTTTTATCCTTAGAAAATGATGGCGACTGTCCCGTAAGCTTCACGTATCCATTCAAATCGTCGTGGTACATGCTGTATTTAAAATGCCAGTCCTCATCCTTTAGTTCGTCCCATCTGGAATGGTACATGAGAAGTGGAAACAGGGTGTGCAGCTTCATTCCTTTTGGCACCGCCTCGGTAATCATGCGGATCTTGCGAAGTCCAAATGGAAAATAATCCGTGTAGGAATGCACCGTTGCCTCATCGGTTTCCGTTTTTGAAAGGGCGTCGAAAATATCCAGGTACACCACCTTTGGATGAGAGATGGAAAGCGCCGCATCGATGTAGAAATAGTTCGCTTCTAGCGGTTGCTTTTGGGATGCGAGAATGTAACTCTTGATGCCCTTTTCATCTAGCTTACTCGGCATTACGGAGCAATATGCGTGGGATGTTCCGAAAAACATGATGTCATAATCCTTTTTTTCGTTGAAGTATCCACCGATTTTGTTACCCATGTCCCAAGGTTTTTCCAAGGATTTTCTCATAAGAATTCTATTTGCAAAACTAAGAGATGCTCCAAGGACACAGACAAATATTAAAAAACATATGAAATTACGCAATCTTTTCATAAAATCATTCCTAAAATTGAAAATAGATAAACATGGACTCAGAAAAACCTACGCCGTAGATGCCGAAAATCACAACAATCATGATCAGTGCGAAGAATATTACACCTTTAAAGATTGTAGGAGCGTGCATAAAACGGTCCTTCACATCCACAGAATTATATTTTAAAATATCAACCGCAAGAAGTATCAAAACTGCCACCAAAAGCGCATAGAGATTGGCTATGTTTAAGCCAGCTTCCGCGATTGTAGCACCATTTGTAGAAAACATCCTTTCGATAAATGTAAATGCATCGGAAATAGTCTTCGCACGGAAAAATACAAACGCCAGCACCACGAGGACAAAGGTCACAAGTCTAGAAATATTCCTAGAGATTATCCCTTCCCCGTTTTTAAAACGCGAAATTAAGTGGCTACATACATTTAAAATTCCGTGAATCAAACCCCACATGAGAAAAGTGTAGTTCGCACCATGCCACAGACCGCTCACAAGGAATACGATCATGATGTTTGCATAGTGCCTAAAGCTGCCCTTTCTACTTCCGCCTAGCGGAATATAAAGATAATCCTTAAACCAAGTGGATAAAGATATGTGCCATCTACGCCAAAAATCCACTATGGACACCGCGAGAAACGGCTCACGGAAATTATCCATAAGGTCGATTCCCATCACCTTTGCAGAGCCCTTCGCCATAATCGAATAACTGTAAAAATCGCAGTAGATTTGAATTGAAAATAAAAGGGCGCCAAGCATCATCACCGTTCCTGTAAAATTCATAGAGCCGAAAACCGTGTTTACAAATATGGCAGCACGATCAGCTATTACAAGTTTTAAAAATAGTCCGTAAAAAATCAGAAGCAGACCTTCTACCAGGTTACAAACGCAGTACTCTCCATGATTTCTGATCTGCGGCAAGAGATTCTTCGACCTTTCAATAGGTCCAGCCACAAGTTGCGGGAAAAATGACACGAAAAGCGCGTATGTTATGAAATTTCTCTCAGCTTTTAAGTCGCCGCGATACACGTCCATTGTATATCCCAGAGCTTGGAAAGTGTAAAAAGAAATCCCAACTGGTAGGATGAATAGCGCCTCCGTCGGCGTGTTGCCACCAAGTATGCGATTGAAAATATCTATAAAAAATCCATAATATTTAAAAACAAATAAAATCCCGAGGTTTAGCACAAAAGAAATAGAAAGAAAGAGTTTTTTCTTTCCATAAGAATCCATGAGAATCGCTGCAAAGTATGTAATCACAGTGGATAGAAGCATAAGAGCAGCGTACTTTACGTTCCAGCACCCGTAGAAAAAATAGGACGCAAGAAGCAGATGGATGTTTTTGAATTTCTTTGGAAGTGCAAAGTATAAAATTACCACAATCGGGAAGAAAATTGCATAAGAAATTGAATTAAAAACCATAAAACCTCCAGCTATAAGTGTATAATATGGTCGGTTAAAAAGCTAGTTTTTTGTTATTGTGATGGTTGGATGTCTTAGAATTTTCCGTAGCGAAAGCATTTTGCTTCCACAGCCGAAGGCTCTATTGAGAAAGTCTTAAGGAAGACAGTCACCATGAGAGGCAGTCGAGTTCTGCAAATCAGCCTTCATTTCATTCGGCTTCTTTGGAACACTTTGCACGAGACCTGCTAAGAAAACAAAGATTTCGGCTAGGACTTCGAATGGGTATAACCCTGGTGAGGTCAAGTACTAATGATGATTGTTATAAAAATTATATAAAATGTAAATAAATATCCTTTACATAACCTAAACTTATTCTTTCTTCTTCCAATTTTCTTTTACGAGGGAGAGGGAGGGAATTAACGTCTCTCGAAAAAACCTACGGTTTTCTCTTCGAGACTCGCAGTTTCCTCCCTTCTCCCTCGAGCCTCAAACAGTGGAAAATTTCTTAACGCCGAAAGCAAAAATCACATGTGGTGGCAATGGCTCTCTCTGTAGAAGGATTGTGATTAAGGATTCTATGGGCTAGTCCGGAGGGATGTTTTGAATTTGTTATTAAAGAAGTCATATGAATTAGGTGTTTTGTAGCGGAAGCATTTTGCTTCCACAGCCGAAGGCTCTATTGAGAAAGTCTTAAGGAAGACAATCACCCTGAGAGGCAGTTGGGATAATGTTTTTGTTAAGTAAAACTAAAGGGAAACAGTCACCCTGAGCGGAGACGGCAATGTCGTCGTAGTCGAACGGGTATAACCCTGGTGAGGTAATGTTCGGATGACTGTAATCGGGAGGTTCATTGTAGCCTTCGCTGTGGAACCTGGAGGGTTCCGCTACAAGTGTGAATAATAGTCTAGATTGTTGTACGCCTGATGGCTGAGTTAAGATAATTTAGTTTCAAGGTTTATGGAAGCTGATAGCTTCCGCTACGGGGACGAATTGAAACAAAGTTTGTTGTACGCCTTCGGCTGATTAATAATAGTATAGTGTCAAGGTTGATGGAAGCATTTTGCTTCCGCTACGATTGCTGGACACAAAAAATAAAAAAACCCGCTTCTGCGGGTTGATTTTCTATGAAATTAGTCTGCACTATATGGTAATAGAGCGATTTGTCTTGCTCTTTTTATTGCAGAAGTCACTTCTCTTTGGTGTTTTGCACATGATCCTGTCACTCTTCTTGGAAGAATCTTACCTTTTTCAGATATGAATCTTCTAAGTGATTGTGAATCTTTGTAATCTATTACTTTATTTGGATCTTGGCAGAAAGCACATACTTTTCTTCTACTTCTGAATCTTCTTTGCATGTTCTACCTCCTTAAAATGGAATATCTTCATTGTCTACTGGGAAAAATGCTTCTCCCTCGTCATCTGATGTAGAAAACTGATCATAAGAAGAGTTTACTGGTGGTTTGTTGAATCCGCCAGGATTTTGAGATGGTGCGGAGAATCCTCCTACGCCTTCTTGTGGTCTTCTTTGATATGTTTGAGATTCTGATCTAGATTCGATGAAGTGCACTCTATTTACTACCACATCTGTGGTGTACACTCTTGTGCCATCTGGTTTGTCATAGCTTCCTGTTTGAATTCTTCCTTCTAGTCCAATTCTATTGCCTTTGTTGAAATAGTTGGCTATTAGTTCTGCAGTTTTTCCAAAGGCTACGCAGGATATAAAATCAGCGGTTGGTTGATTTTGTGCTTCTGCTTCTTGACGTTTTTGTTGATTGTATCCTCTATCTACTGCTACGGATATTCTAACATTTGCCATTCCTGATGGGCTGTATCTAAGCTCAGGGTCTCTGGTTAGTCTTCCTATCAATGTTACTACATTCATTTTATCACCTATTTTTCTATGGCTACTACCATATGTCTCATTACTGGGTCTAAAATCTTAGCTACTCTGTCGAATTCTTTTACTGTTGCTGGTTCTGCTTCGAAGTTTACTAGTACATAGTATGCTTCTGTATAGTATTCGATTTCGTATGCAAGTTTTCTCATTCCCCATTCATCAACTGATTCGATTTTACCGTGTGTTTCGATGATGTTTTTTAGTCTGTCGAATGTCTTAACTCTTGTTTCTTCTTCTACATCTGGGTAGAACATTAGAACTACTTCATATTTTCTCATATTACACCTCCTTGTGGTCTTTGGCACTCTCGTGCAAGGATTATTTAACTCATTTAGTTTATAATATGGATTTAGTTTTGTCAAGGGTTGTGGAAGTTTTTTGTTTTTGTTTGTGATTGCTGCTACGGTGATAAATATTATTTTAATTTTTCGTACGGGTCGAAGCCCTAGCCGAAATCTTTGATTTCGCTGCAGGTCTCGTGCAAAGAGTTCCAAAGAAGCCGAGCATTGCGATGGCTGATTTGCTGAACTCGACTGCTCGGCTGTGGAAGCAAAATGCTTCCGCTACGAAAAATTATCATCAATACTTAACCTCATCAAGGTTATACCCGTTCGACTCACTCCGTTCGCTCAGGGTGACTTCCTTTCTTTATTCCTATTTAAAATTACTAAGTTTTCTTCAAAAACCAAAAAAGGACACCTAGGTGCCCTTTCATATATTTTTACTTATCTTTTCTTCTTATTTCCTTCATGCCGCCCATGTATGGTTGTAGTGGTTCTGGTATTCTTACTGAGCCGTCTTCTTGTAGTAGGTTTTCTAAGAATGCGATTAACATTCTAGGTGGTGCTACTACTGTGTTGTTTAGTGTGTGTGCTAGGTAGTTTCCGTTTTCTCCTCTTAGTCTTATGCCTAGTCTTCTTGCTTGTGCGTCTCCTAGGTTAGAGCATGAGCATACTTCGAAGTATTTTTGTTGTCTTGGTGACCACGCTTCTACGTCCAGTGATTTTACTTTTAGGTCTGCTAGGTCTCCTGAACAGCATTCTAGTGTTCTTACTGGTATTTCTAGGGATCTAAATAGATCTACTGAGTTGTTCCAAAGTCTTTCGTACCACATCATTGAATCTTCTGGTTTACAGATTACTACCATTTCTTGTTTTTCGAATTGGTGTATTCTATATACTCCTCTTTCTTCGATTCCGTGTGCTCCTACTTCTTTTCTGAAGCATGGTGAGTATGATGTAAGGGTAAGTGGCATGTCTTCTTCTGGTGTGATGGTGTCTATAAATCTACCGATCATTGAGTGTTCTGATGTTCCTATGAGGTATAGGTCTTCCCCTTCTATTTTGTACATCATGTTTTCCATTTCTGCAAAGGACATTACTCCTGTTACTACTTCTGAACGGATCATGAATGGTGGTATGAAGTAGGTAAATCCTCTATCTATCATGAAGTCTCTCGCATATGCAAGGATTGCTGAATGTAGTCTTGCTATATCACCCTTTAGGTAGTAGAATCCTGCTCCTGAGGTCTTCCTAGCTGAGTCTAAATCTATTCCATCGAAGCTTTCCATTATATCTACGTGGTATGGTATTTCGAAGTCTGGTACTACTGGTTCGCCGAATCTTTCTAGTTCCACGTTTTCTGAGTCGTCCTTGCCTATTGGAACGTCGTCTGCCATAATTTGTGGAATTACGAGCATGATTTCTCTGATCTTCTTTTCTAGTTCTTTTTCATCTTCTTCTAGATGTTCTAGTTCGTCGTTTATATGTGCAACTTCTCCCTTTACTTTTTCAGCTTCTTCGAATTCTTTCTTAGCCATGTGACCACCGATGGTCTTGGATAGAGCGTTTCTCTTACCGCGTAGTTCGTCGCCGCGAGTCTTCTTTGCTCTAAATTCTACATCCATTTCTAATACTTCATCTACTAAAGCAAGTTTTTCATCTTGAAATTTCTTCTTTATGTTTTCTTTTACGATTTCAGGATTTTCCCTTACAAATTTGATATCTAACATATTTTCTCCTTAAAATAAAAAAATCCGTCCCAATAAGGGACGGTTATTACCGCGTTGCCACCCTAGTTGACATAAAATGTCCACTTGTAATGCTAAACTCCAAGGTGGATTCACAAGCTTGTTTCTTCTGCTCTCACCAACACACAGATTCTCTTTGCAAATAGTCCTTGCTACTACTCCTCTTCAACGTCTATATTCATTTTGTAATATTCTACCATGAAAAATTTTTTATTGCAATAGATTAATCTACAAGATCAGATCTTAGATATTTATCTAGTAGGTTAAATGTTGCTTCTACTGCTTTTTCATGTGTTCTTTCGTAGGCATGGGAAGATTCTATTCCCGCTCCGAATAGTCCGTGTTTGATGTCGTATCCTGCAGTTAGTGCTCCTGATGCGTCTGATCCATAGTATGGATAGATGTCGACAGCGTATGGGATTTTATTTTCTTCGCATAGGTCGATTAGGTGGTGTCTTAGTTCGTAGTTGTATGGTCCTGAAGAATCCTTCACACAGATTGAAACCACATATTCATCTGTCGTTAGATTTTCTCCAATGGCTCCCATGTCAACTGCCATGTATTCCACTACATTTTCTGGAATGTTTGAGTTCATTCCGTGTCCGATTTCTTCGTAGCAAGAAAAAGCGAAGTAGGTTGTCACTTTTGGTGCGATCTTTTCTTCTGTGTATTTTTTAAGTATGGATAGGATGATTCCTGCTGAAGCCTTGTCATCTAGGTGACGGCTCTTTATAAATCCACTTTCTGTTACTATGGTCTTAGGGTCGAAGGAAATAAAATCTCCCACTTCGATTCCAAGTTTTCTAGTGTCTTCTTCAGATTTTGTAACTTCGTCTACGCGCACTTCCATATTATTTTGATTTCTTTCAAGAGTGCCCGCATCACGATAAACGTGTACAGAACTGTGGTTTAAAAGAATGGTTCCTGTGATTTTTTTGCCTGATCTGGTGTGGATGATTACATTGTCATTTTCGATTGAGTTGTAGGTAAATCCACCGATTAAATCAAACATAATTCTACCTGATGGCAAAATCTTCTTAACCATTGCTCCAAGAGTGTCACAGTGGGCAGTTACTAGTCTTTCCCCACCTTCTTTTTCTCCCTTAAGGGTAACCATCACATTTCCCTTTGGAGTCTTGTGAGGTTCTAAGCCCATGGATTTAAGTTCTGACATAATATAATCCATCACATCTTTTGTAAAGCCTGTTGGTGATGGAATGGATGTAAGTTTCGTAATATATTCTATTGATCTTTGCATTTGTGCCCTCCTAAGACCAGTATACCAAAAAAACTTTTATTTTTCATTCTATGAAAAGATATTTCATTTTCTATTTATAAATTATGATTGTCGCCCTTATATCTGCAATAAAAACTCTCCTTATGCTATAATTAAATTACAATATTAAATTAAATAGGAAAAGCAGGTCCTTATGACTAACGATAATGGCAAGTTCAATACAGATAATCTAGATACTCAAATTTTCAAGGATATGGATAAGGAACTGATTCAAAGTAATTATGAAGAAAGCAGTAATTCTAATACCAACGACAGTTTCGATTCCTATAATGAATTTAATCAAAGCAACGATTACAACTCAAGTAACGAATTTAATCAAAACAATGATTTCAATTCCAGCGGTGAAAATAATTCAAACGCCTATTCTAATCCAAGGGACGATGAAATGAATTACGATTACAGAGAAAATCCTGGATACCAAAATACAGGAGGAAGTACTCCTAACGGTCAAGGTTTTGTAAATGTAAAGGTGCTCGGAGGAATCGTCGTTGGATTTTTGGCATTGGCAATCATATTATTTATCTATAACTCAAGACCTTTGACAATCGACTTAGATAAGTACGCAAAGGTGAACTTCTCCGGATACGATGGAGCTGGAGTGGCTGAATATGAGTTCGATGTGGACGGGTTAAGTAGCGACTATGGTTCAAGGATTCTTAAAAAAGCAAAAAGTTCTAAGAAACTTAAAAGTCAACTTGGCGTTAGTAGACTTAACATTGATTCCAAAGAAATTACAGAAGTCTTAGTTAGATCTTGTATCGACGGCGCTTTGGATAAGTACGATGGTCTAAAGACTGGCGACACAGTAAATTTCAATTGGATCGTCAAAGATGATATTGCTAAAGATTTATTCAAGGTAAATTTAAAACATTCGGACATTCCATTTAAAGTAGAAGGATTAGAAGAACTTGGAAAACTCGATCCATTTGCAGATATAGAGCTAGAATTTAGTGGAATTTCTCCAAATATTGAAGTAAGGGTTAAGAATAATTCTACAAACGAATATATAAGTAGACTTCGCTTCGGTTTGGATAAGGATAGAAATATCTCCAATGGAGAAGAAATAAAGGTCTATGTAATGGATGGAGACAGAGAAGCCACTCCTGATATTTTGGCAGAATATGGTATTCTTTTAGAATCAACTAGCAAAGCTTACAAAGTAGATAATCAAGCCACATACATCACAAGTCTTTCAGAAGTGACAGAAGAAGCCAGAGCGGCAATGGAAAAACAAGCCACCGATTCATTCAACGCCTACATTTCTAAAAGTTGGGACGAAAATTCCAAGCTCACCGGATTTAAGTATGTTGGCTCCTATCTTTTAAAGAATAAATTTCCAGAAAGTTCTAACAATATAAATACCTATATCATGGTGTTTGAATTTAGTTGCGGCGTTGATTCTAATGGGTATAGAGGCTCAACCAAAGGTTACCAAACTTTTTCATTTAAAAATTTGATAAATGAAGGCGGTAAAGTAGATGTAGATCTACAAAGTATGAATACTTCCTACAATTCTTACTACTTTGAAGTTAAGAATGACCAAGGAGATACTCGTAGTTTTTCAACCTATGGATTTGAAACTTTAGAAGATGTCTATAAAAATCTAGTTGCATCCAATCTTGAAAACTTTGAATATGAAGCTTCAGATAGTTTAAAATAAAAAATTTATAAATTTATTTTTAGAAAATAAAAGAGACTCTGGTCTCTTTTTTTGCATCAAAAAAGACCTTTGCATTGCAAAAGTCTTTTTGTATTTAGAAAAACCCCGGTTAGACCGGGGGTTCCGTTTAGCTTTAGCGATGAAAAACAAATAAAAAGACCTCCATGTAAAAAAAGTGGTTTAACAAAACACAAAAATAACAGGAGGAATTTTAATGAATTTATCACATACGCATAGTCTATCACATACGAAATGGAATTGTAAATACCATGTAGTATTTGCACCGAAATATAGGAGAAAAGTATTTTATGGAAGAAAAAGACTAGAAGTAGGAGCAATACTAAGGGAATTATGCAATTGGAAAGAAGTAAACATAATAGAAGCAGAAGTATGTCCGGACCATGTGCATATGCTACTAGAGATACCACATTATGTAGATACGGCAGGAAAGAATACGCAAGCAATAAAAGAATATATAAAAAACCAACTAAAAGAAGATGAACTAAGTGGACAAATAACAATGGATAATGTGGACCCCTTCAGGGGTTAGCAAGTAGAAATTGCAAGTGGTAAACCACAGGCGTCCTTGAGGCGCAGCTAGTAGAAAAGGTCCTTTGGACCGCATAGTAAAAACCACCGGCTACGCCGGTGGATTTTTATTTTATTCAAATTTTTTCTATTTCATTCTATCCATTACTTTTTTTGCGTCCAATGGATTTAGAACCCTATCTATCATAGGTTCACCATCTTTTAAGAACTCAAATTGATCTTCGTAGGTTGTGCTTTCTACTTTGTATAGAACTCCTGTAGGAATTTCGTCTCCCCACATCATCGCCTTTTCCATTGCAAGGTCTAAGTTTGTGTTGTCGTAGTCAGCTCCAAGTGGTTTAACTCTTTCCTTGTACCATTTAAAGGTGTTTACCTTGTTCCAAGTTATACATGGTTGAAGCACGTCCACAAGAGCGTATCCTTTAAATTCAATGGCTTCTTTTATTATTTCTGTAAGTTGTTTTACATCTCCAGAGAATCCTCTAGCTACGAATCCTGCCCCAAGGGTAAGGGCAAGGGCAAGAGGTTTCATCATCTTACTTCTAGCTCCATCTTGGGCAAAAGTTTGGACTTGACCATGTCCCGTTGTAGGTGATGCCTGTCCTTTTGTAAGTCCGTAGACTTGGTTGTTGTGAACGATTTGGGTTATATTTATATTTCTTCTTATGGCATGGATCAAGTGGTTTCCACCTTCTCCATATCCGTCACCGTCTCCCCCTTCAGCGATTACAACCGCCTTGTGGTTTGCAAGTTTAATGGCAGTTGCAACAGGAAGACTTCTTCCATGTAGTCCTGCAAATGCGTGAAGGTCGATATACTGCGGCATCTTTCCAGCTTGACCGATACCAGCAGACATAATTACATCGTCCATACCTAGTCCAAGTTCGTCGAGGGCGTTCTTTAGAGCGAGCCTGATGCTTGGATTGCCGCAACCAGGACACCATTGAGTTTCTTCAGTTATATTAAATTCAAAATTTTTCATAGCACTTCCTCTAATCTTTCAACTAATTCTTCAAGGTAGAACGGTCTTCCATCGTACTTGGTGATGAGATGATCAGATGCAACTAGTGCTTCTTGTCGGATAAGCCCTTCGAACTGTCCATCTCTATTCATCTCTACGACTATATAATTTTTCGCCATAGAGTGGAATTTTTTAAATTTCTTAAGTGGTAGTGGGAACACATCTCCAAAGACAAGTCCCTTTATCTTGTGACCTTTTTCGTTAAGAAGATCGATGGATTCTTTAACGACTCCATAGGTTGAACCCCAACAAACTACCAAGGTGTCGAAGTCATCCACACCAATTTCCCAAGGTTCTTCCTCGTCGGCGATAATTCCTTCGAATTTTCTGTGTCTCTTGTCCACTTGAGCTATTCTATTTTGAGCGTCTTCGCTAGTTCTTCCGAATTCATCGTGTTCATCGGAGTCCACCATGACCATGTTTCCATTGGCACGGGTAGGAATAAGCCTTGGGCTTACACCAGATTCTGTAATTTCGTATCTATTGTAAGTGCCTGGTTCATAGTCATTAGGATTAGCAAGATATCTATTGATTTCAATCTTACTAAAATCAAAAGGAGCAGTGCTTATCTTTGTATCCGCAAGTTCCTTATCAGACATTAAAATCACCGGGATTTGATACTTGTCAGCTAGATTAAAAGCTCTAGCAGTTTGATAAAAAGCATCTTCAGCAGAACGAAGAGCTATAACCTTACGAGGAAACTCTCCGTGTCCATTGTGAATCAAAAATCTTAGGTCAGCCTGTTCAGTGTCAGTTGGAAGTCCAGTTGCAGGACCAGGTCTTTGCACATCGATGATAACCACTGGAGTTTCGATGATGCCCGCAAGGGAAAATGCCTCGCTCATAAGCGCCATACCCGCTCCAGATGAACCTGTCATAGCGCGGACACCGGCAAATGATGCACCAAGAGCCATGTTTAAAGCAGCCACTTCGTCTTCACATTGATCCACCACGATTTCAAGCTCATCGGAAACCGAAGACAAGAATCCCAACACTCCAGAAGATGGAGTCATCGGATAAGCAGCGTAGAATTTACAACCAGCCGCAGCAGCTCCAAGACCAACCGCTTGGTTTCCATTTATTAAAATACTTTCCCTTGCTTCAATCGGATTTACTTCAGTCTTAGTAATACTGTAACCGTAGTCTAGAGCTTTGATATTTCCTTCGATTAAACCTTCCTTAAAAGTTTCTCGAACTACTTCTTCTCCAACCTTCACATCAATCTTTAACTTGCCAAGAAGCATACCAAGGCCGATGGTAGAAATCATCTTTGGATTTCCAAGTTCCTTAGCCTTATTAACTAAATTATATTTTTTAGTACCTCCAAAACCTTTTATGCCTTCGTCGCAGAAACTAACTCCGCCTTCATTTAATCTATCTAGATGTCTTTCAAGAGTCTCTTCATTTAGAGCAAAGATCACATCTAGACCGCGTCTCGGACTTGAAATTTCTTTATCAGAAAATCTGATTTGAAAGAAATTGTGCCCGCCTCTAACACGAGATCTGTAATCAGAAGTGGTGTATACATAGTAGCCACTTCTTTGTAGAACCTTGTTAAAAAGGTTTGCCACCGTGTCCATACCTTGGCCGGCAGCCCCGCCAATCAATACATTTCTGTCCATATTTTTCCTCCCATTTATTCGAATAGATATTCGTATTCATTTAATACCCGTAATTTATATAAATATACTGTAATAATATAAATTAAATTTTTATCAAAGTTATATTAATTAATATTTGTTATCGTGCTATACATAGAGTGTTTAATTTTTTCATGCTATCCGTAGAGCATTTAATTTTAAATTTTATTTTAGTCTATTAAGATATAAAAACTAATTCATTTAAGCCTTGACAATATTTTTTTAAAAGCTTATGATAATATTTAAGTTTATTGAGTCAATGCGATAAAGTATTTTTAAGGAGAATTAATTTCAATGAAAAATAATAAATTTACCTCAACCTGGGGTTTTATTTTAACCACCGTAGGTTCTGCGGTAGGAATGGCGAACGTGTGGGGGTTTCCATACAAACTTGCAGCTAATGGCGGCGGAGCGTTTTTATTAGTATATCTATTTTTTATAGCAATCTTTGCCTACTTCGGTCTGTCTGCTGAATATGCTGTGGGAAGATATTCCGAAACTGGAACCCTCGGTTCTTATGAAAAGGCTTGGTCCCATGTGAAGCTTTCAAAACTTGGAAAAGCTATTGGCATCTTGCCACTTCTAGGATCTATCTGTATAGCAATCGGCTACGCAGTTATAATTTCCTACGTTTTGAAATCTCTATTCCAAAGTTTGACCGGAAGTCTTATGACCATCGATGCTGACACATGGTTTAAATCTTTTTCAAGCACCAATTTCAGCGTGGTTTACTTCCACTTAATAGTTATCGTAATTACTCTACTCACCTGCGTAAGTGGCGCTCACTCAATTGAAAAGGCAAATAAAATTATGATGCCACTATTCTTTGTGCTATTCGTCATCCTTGCGATTAGGGTTGCATTTTTACCGAATGCTTTTTCTGGATATAAATTTATGTTCACTCCAGATTGGAAGATGCTTCTTGATCCAAAGGTGCTCGTTAGCGCCATGGGACAGGCATTCTTCTCCCTATCCATCACCGGAAGTGGGATGATTGTCTGCGGTGCATATTTAAACAAGGACGAGGACATCATAGGCGGCGCGAAACAGACTGCAATCTTTGATACTATCGCAGCTATGGTTGCAGCTCTAGTTATGATTCCTGCACTATTTTCTTTCAGTGAAAATCCCAAAGGCGGTCCCGGACTTTTGTTCGTAACTCTTCCAAAGATTTTACAAAATATGGTAGGCGGCAGAATTTTTGCCATCGCCCTCTACCTTGCAGTGCTATTCGGCGGGATTTCGTCGCTACAAAATATGTTTGAGGTTGTGTGCGAGTCAATCCTCCATACTTTCAAAAGTCTAAATCGAAAGACTGTCCTTGTTTTCATCGGTCTTGTGGCGTTTATTCCAGGAATTTTTATGGAGCCAATCGGCGGAGTGCCTGGTGCGATCCTCGGCGGATGGGGACCTTGGATGGATCTTGTGTCCATCTACATCATTCCAATGGGAGCGACCCTCGGTGCATTTTCTTGGTTCTGGATCATGGATAGAGATGCTCTTATCGGAGAAATAAATATTGGAAGCAAGAAAACTTACACCAAGACTTGGTACTACCTAGGCAAATTTATCTATGTACCAATGGCGATGATTTTATGTTTTATCGCTCTATACTATAAGATTGCATTTTAGTTTATTTAAAATCTCAACGAAGTTTTCCTAATAAAATTTCTTTTAAAACTAAATAAAATAATAAAACTGTCAAGATCTTCCTTGGCAGTTTTTTTTATTATCAAATGAAAAAACCGGCGACATTGCACCGGCTTTTAAATGGATTTTATGAAAAATTTTTTAAATTTTTAAACTTTGTAATTAAATGGTTAAAATTAATCGCCACATTATGCAGCTGCCGAGAAAATATTTAAGAGTTTAAAATCTTATTAAGTTCGTAGTTTACTCTGTTTCTAGTTCTAATTAGATATGCATCACTCTTTGGATATTCGTAGAAAGTTATCGGTTCTCTTAAATCTCTTTCCAAAATATCTAGCACATACTCTTTAGAAGTGAGTCTTTCCAAATAAGATAGGGCTCTTTCATCATAGAAGGCTTGAGAAAGTACCTTTGACCTTATGGAAGGTTCTGGAACTCCTCCTCTGCCCGGATATACTAAAAACGCATCCCCTGCAGGGAATCCATCGTCAGCATCGGTAATCTTGTAAGGGTCGATCTTTTTATAGGATAGAACAGAGTTATAGAAATTGTATCCCCAATGCAAGAATCCACTTACATTAAACTTGTACATTTGAATTCCAAAAATTCTATTTCTAGCAGAAGGCATGGACATAAATCTATTGGCAACTTCTGTAAATTGTCCGACACAGTAGTAGGTCCACAACTCATCTAGATCATCGTCTAAAAAGTCATGGATGACAGATGATGCGGCTACTGGTAACTCTATCAAACCTTTTTTAAAGAAATCATAGTGGGCAACCGCTTCAAAAGTTTTAAGATCCTTAAATAAATCATTCACAGACATATAAGCCTCTTTGTAGGATTTAATATGTTCCTCTCTTGGCACATCTGAAATATGGAAGTAGGTCTTGTCCAGAACTCCCCATTCTTTTAAATGAGCGACCAAATCAGGAATAAACTTTTCCAAGAACTTGGTGTACTCTCCCACAGATGGAGTGTCCCATCCGAATATTTTCTTCTTCTTTCCATCCACAGCAGCCACGATATTTGGCGCAAACTTGGCACCCCATTGGCTAAAGATATGGGACATTTCAAAGTATTCGATGCCCTTTGATCTAACTAAATCTATCCATTTTTTTAAATTGTCGTAATTAAAATAGTACTTGCCCTTCTTAACTTCGATGTCTACAAGTTGAACATTGGTCCTTTCCTTTCCCACTTGAGTGTCAAGGGTGTAGGTAAATATAGGTGTTAGCACCATGTTGCAACCCATGGAAACATAATGATTAAGGAAGTTTGAAATAATCTTCCAGTGTCTGTCAGAGAATACTTTTACCTTGTAGTAGTCAGCCAAACAGTCGAGATAGAACCATTCCGTATGGATAATCTCTTGCTTTGGAAGTTTCACATCGTAAATCTCCACACTGGTTTTACATTTGGCAAACACTTCTCCCCTAGCCTTGTTAGCTTCCGCTTGACCCATGCTCTCGCCGAGGAAAATAAGGCTTATTTCAATAGGATATTTTCCAGCTAGTATGGAATCATCCACCTCGATGTCAATCCAAAGACTGGACCACAGACCGGATCTAATCTTAACCACCCCGTCCTTTGGAAGAGGTTTAAGTAGATCTGGATAAAGTCCTGGAGTCGTCCTCAAATAATTGTCATCTACGATGGTCATTGCAGCTCTAGTCACTGGAACAGACTCAACTGTATATACTTTAATATTATCTTTGATAGGTGATTTGATCTCTACCTTTGCAAGTTGTCTAAAAGGAATGTTCGAAGAGTATGCAACTTGAAAAGAGATAACTTCACCTTTTAGTCCAGTAATATTTAAAGTTTCAATATCATAAACGGGCTTTTCATCTAAAAAAACTTTTTTCAGAGAAGAAACCGGAATCATTTCATATATTATTTCGCCTACATCTATCATAAAAAACTCCTAGTCAATTAATTTTAAAATCATTTTTATTAAGTTAATGGTAGCACAAAATCAGTTTAAAGTAAATTTAATATCAAAATATCTTAATTAATTTTTTAAATTTTTCTAAAATTTAAAATGCTTTTATTTTGGTAAAAATAAAGATATTTTCAATTATTTTATATATCTAAATAAAAAATTTAGAATTATTTATCGAATTTTTATTTCAATATACTCCAAGATTTTTAAAATAAAATTACATTTATAATATATTATTTTCCCGAGAAATTCTTCTTATTTTCATTTCAATTTAAGTTTTACATTTTTAAACTATTTTGAAACGAAATAAATTTTATCTTACCAAACATTTTTATTTATTCTGACCTACTCTATTAAATTTCGTTGACTTAAAAATTTTTAAAGTTTATAATATAAGTACTTTAAGTTCTCATTTGTATAAAAATATACTTTAAATATTATTTTTTATATTTTTTTAAACATTTATTGGAAGTTTAAGTTCCAAAGGAGGTATTATGAATTTCGGTAACAAAATCAAAAGTCTAAGAGAAGAGAAGGGTTTAACTCAAAAAGAACTTGCGGATATGCTTGGAACTTCTCTTAAAACCATAAGCAACTACGAGGTGAAGGGAACCCGCCCTCGTACAATGAAAAATTTTGAAAAACTTGCGGAGATTTTCGATGTCAATGTAAACTATCTCTTGACTGACGAGGAATACTTCATTATGCAGGCAAGAGACACATACGGATACAAAGGTGCAAAAGATGCACAGGATCTAGTGGAATCTATGAAGGGGCTCTTTGCCGGTGGCGAGCTTCCTGAGGAAGATAAGGACGTGGTGTTTAAAGCTATTTCAGAAGCATATTGGGAGTCAAAGCTAAAGAATAAAAAATATTCAAAGAAGACTGATGGCAATGAGTAATAGATGGATTTATGAAAAGGTAAATGAGCTTGTTGAAAAGTACAAGACGAGAAATCCGGAGGAACTTGCGAAGGCTCTCGATATAAATATTAAGTATATGGATGAAACCAAGACTCTTCTTGGAATGTACCAGGTTATTTTGAAAAACAGATATATTTTCATTCCAAACAACTTGGGAAGTTTAAAAGACACTGTCCTAGCCCACGAAATTGGACACGACCAACTCCACAGAGAAGAATCTCTAAAGGGTGTCACCTTTCATGAAAGCAGAGTCTTCAACCCGGTAAATGTCTTTGAAATCGAAGCAAATATTTTCGCCGCCCACCTTCTAATCCCTGACGATGATCTCTTAAACATGATGAAGTATGCGGAAAGCGACAGAGACTTGGCAGTAGGACTCGGGGTGGATATCAATCTTCTAAATCTTAAAATTTCAGAGCTTGTGAAGTTAAATATCATAGACCTTAAAAATATCTTTCCTATCAGCCCAGATTCAGGATTTTTAAAGAAGTACAAACCGAGAAACGATCTAGATTAATTGGAGGTTGCCATGGGAATTATAGACTACTCAAGAGAACCCACTTCAGATATAGCTTTTGTAGATATGAAATCTTTCTACGCCAGTGTCGAATGTGTTGAAAGAGGTCTGCATCCACTCAAGACTTCCCTCTGCGTCATGAGTCGTTCTGACAATTCAAACGGTCTTATCCTCGCCAGCTCTCCAGTGTTTAAAAAGGTCTTCGGTAAAGAAAATGTGGGAAGAAGCAGGGATCTCCCCTTCGATATAGAAACTCGCAAATTTAGTTTTGAAAAGGCAAGGCGTCAAAATATTCCCATTACGAAGGATTATGTAAATTATATAGAAACCTGGGCGAAAAACACTCTCATAGTTCCACCGAGGATGGCATTTTATATAGAGGAAAATCTAAAGATACAAAAGGTTTTTGAAAATTTTGCATCGGTGGATGAAATATATCCCTACTCCATCGACGAAGGATTTCTAGATCTCACCTCTTCTCTAAATTATTTTGTAAGAGATAGTGGACTTAGTCGTCGAGAAAAGTTGGATATCCTCTGTGCAAAGATTCAAAATGAAATCAGAAAAGAAACGGGCATCTTCTCCACTGTCGGCATGAGCAATTCAAATCCGCTCCTTGCAAAACTTGCACTGGATAACGAAGCGAAGAAGACTCCGACCATGAGGGCGAACTGGTCCTACGAAGACGTGGAAAAAAAGGTGTGGAACATAGAAAATCTCACCGACTTTTGGGGAATCGGAAGTAGAACTGCCAAGAGGCTAAATAAATTATTTATATACAGTGTGAGAGATCTCGCGAACTCTGATCCAGATCGTCTGGCAAAAGAATTTGGCATCATGGGAGTACAGCTTTGGTTCCATGCAAACGGAGTTGACGAAAGTAATCTAAAAGAACCCTATATTCCAAAGTCAAAAGGCATCGGCAATTCCCAAGTCCTACCGAAAAATTACACGGATCAAAAAGAAATAGAAATCGTCCTCTCAGAGATGGCAGAGCAGGTTGCAATCCGCCTTAGAAGAATAAAAAAGAAGGCAAACACCATCGCCATCTACATCGGATTTAGCTATGAAGAGAAGAAAAGATCCATAAATGTACAGAAGAAGATAAGACCCTCCCAAAGCACAGAAGTACTTACAAGAGAAGTCCTATCCCTCTTTAGAGAAAAATACGACGGCGGTGCAGTGAGAAATATTGGCATTCGCTACGACAATTTAACCGACGAAGACTACTGCATCTTCACCCTGTTTGAAGATGTAAAAAAAATAGAAAAAATGGAAAATTTAGACAAAGCCATCGATAAGATAAGAGATAAGTATGGCTACATGGCAATTCAAAAGGCGACCTCTCTTATGGAAGGTTCTCGTGCAAAGGAGAGAAGCACACTTATCGGCGGTCACTGCGGAGGTTTAGATGGAATAATATGATAGATAGAACATACTTACCCTATGAATCAGCGCGAAAATACATGGACAGAGGCATGGTGAAGTGGATGGGATTCTTCCTATCGGAACATACATCCGCCCTGACACAAGTTGGAGATAGAGTTTACTTCACGGATAAAATTTCAAAAGAAGAAAAGTCTCTCCTCCTCACCCAAGTATTTTTAAATAGAAGTAGAATCTTTCTTACAGTAAGAGATGAAAAAATCCCTTACTTGGGACAAATCTATGACGTAATCGGAGAAGAAATACTTTTAAAGACTGAATATAAAATAATTAAGATAGAAGTTTTGGAAATAGTTGAGATCACACTGGCGGAGGGAGAATAAAAAATGAATAGATTTGAGAAAAATATTTTTCAGCTTGACTATTACAGCGAAAATTACACGAGATTTGAAAATGACTTCTATAGATACACAGAGACGAATATCCCGCTGACCTTCTTAACCGACGATTTGGTGCAGATGATGGCGAAAACCGGCAGGAGTTACTTTAGATTAAATGCACAGAACGCAAAGGACAAAAGAGACCATTACTTTGTATTTGAAATCGAAACACCAAAAGAAAATAGCGAAGTTAAGCTTTATAAATACACAGGACACAAATTCAGAATAGAAGAAAAATAAACCACCTTGGTAGTTAAACGAAGGTGGTTTTTGTTTTATTTTATTTTTAATTAAGATTAACTGAAGAGCACTTGACACTAAATAAATAATAGATTGATGGTAGTGGTCATATTTAAATATTTGTGTTTTATTAAGAGCGAGTATAGATATTATAAAAAATGCTACAAACAAAACATCTTCAAAGCTAAACACTTTAAATTTAAATTTTAAAATTAAATAGATAATTAAAATAATAGCCATTGCCACCATAATATATCTAAATATCCCAGCATTTTCAAGGTCATATGATCTATACACCATATGCCTCATAACTCCCATCTTTTTAAAACTAAGTCTATTTAAAACAACTGATCCAAGTATTAAAAATATCTCAAATATTCTACAAGTTAATCTCTTTTTTGAAAATTTAGTCATTTAGCTGCTTTGTCAGGAGTTAAATCCTTAACAGGAACAATCTTTGTACCTTCTGGATCATTTACTTCAGCTTCAAGTTCGTCATGCATTTGCCATTCGTTCCATCCACCGTCAAACATCTTAACGTCGTATCCTCTTTCATACATTAAAAGCCATGGAGTTGCAGCTCTCCAGCCAGTTCCACATTAGAAAGCCATATCGTTTGAAACATCAAATCCGTTTTCTTTCCAAAGATTTACAACATCTCCAAAATCCCTTACAGTTTCATCAGCGTTTATATAATTTTCCATACCAGAGTTTCCAGTACCTGATTCACCAAATACAGCTCCCTTAGGTTCTCCAGCCTTAGGAATGTAAGAATATCCAGAAGTCTTGCCTTCCCACTCTCCTCTACTTCTAACAGAAACAAGTTTGAAGTCTTTATCTTCATCTAGTTTTTTAACTGTTTCTTCAAGAGATAGTACATACTCTGGATGAGCAGGCACTGCTACACCGAAATCTGTTTGTGGATTAGGTGTAACGCTTCCTTCTTCAACAGGATAGCCTTCTTTTTCCCAAGCGGCAAGTCTTCCATCTATTATCTTCACGTCTTTGACTCCAAGATAAAGAGCCGCATAAGCTACTCTATCAGCAGCGATTCCAGGACCATAAAGTACAAGTGAGGTATCAAAAGTAATTCCATAGTTTAGAAAGTTTTTTTCTAATTCTTCAGTAGATCTAAGATTCCAAATAGGACCTTCTTCAACCATATCAGTGTTTATGTGGATTGCGCCAGGAATGTGTTTTGTTAGAAAGTCAGGGCTGTCCTTTTCTTCTCCCCAAGTAACTTCAGCAACCACACAGTTGCCACCTTTGTCGATTATATCTTTAGCCTCTTTAGCAGTTATATACACTTTTTTACTAGGATCAACATCCTTCATAACTCCAAGCTCAAGATCTTTCTTTTCAGCAGGTTCTGTCTTTTCTTCAGTCTTAGGTTGGTTTTTATTATCTGCACCTTTGGATTCTGTTGCGGTTTTATCTCCACAAGCAACTAATAATGTAAGTGCAAACATAATTACTAAAGCTGAATAAAATTTCTTAAAATTTTTCATTTCTTCCTCCTATAAAATATTTTTATAATTTGAATATATATTATTAAAAAAATATTGTCACTAGCCAAGTTTTTATATACTCAATATAATAAGCACTTTAGCCGATAAAAAGCCGATTTCTATTATTTAAATATCTGAAAAAAATAAATTTTTATTAAAAATAAGATTTTTATATCTTATAAATTTTGAATGTAAAGTAAAAAATAAATTACAAATATTTTTGTAAAATTAAAAGATTTATTTAAGTTGGAAATCTTTTTCCTACACTGTATAATAAATATAAGAACTAAAATTTACATAGTAAAAATTTTATATAAGGATGTAAGCATTGGAAAATAATCTAGATTTTTTGGAACCTGTAAAGTATTATGATCATTTTCTAAAGGAAAAGTTTGAGGAAGATGCAAAGAAATACTTCAATAGTCTAGTCGACGAATCTGGAATAGATATAGAAGAAAACCAGAGAATTGTTGAAAAATACAAAGAATATAATAATATTAAAGGCGATTTAGGCAAGAAACTAAGGAATTTAAAAATCTTAAAATTTGTGGCAATAGCCTTTGAAATTATATTTGGATTTAGTCTTTTTGGTTCATTGAGTTCTGGTATTTCGATTGGCTTAGTAGTGCTTATTGCATTGATGGGAGCTTCGGTATATGCCCATTTTGGAGTGCTCAATAAAAAAATTAAAAACTTAAATGAAATCTTGTAAGACAATGAAGGCTATTTAAATAAATTAAAGAATGAAGCCTACGACACCATGGCTAACTTAAATGCACTCTTCACCTTTTATCTTAAATATCTAGCTTTTGTATTATTTATGAAATTTTTGCAATAAAAAAAGCCGCATCTAAGCGACTTATTATATTTATTTAATTGTTGTAAATGTTGGATCACTGGAATCATATACAATTACAGGAGTCCCAACTTTTACTTTTGCAAATAGATCTTTCATTATTTCCGGTGGTGTATTGACACATCCGTGAGAACCTCTCGTTAAGTATATCTTGCCACCGTATTCTGTTCTCCATTTAGAGTCGTGGACACCGCAGCCAGACCAGTTAAATGGCATCCAATAGTCCACATGGGACTGATATGTTTCTCCCGTCAAGTATCTATCTTTTTCACGGGACCATACTCTTCCTGTACCTGTTGGAGTTCCATTATCTTTACTTGGATTTCCTGTTACAACATCGGTTTCTATGGCAAGCTTGCCTTCTTCGTAGTACCACATATGTTGACGGCCTAGATCTATTTCTATATAATTTCTACCAAGGTCTGATCCGTCACGAGACATGGCTGAGAGTTTATATACAGGTTCTATATGTTTAGATTCCATAGAAGAAAGTGACTCAACGATTAGATCCTTGGTCTTGTCCACATCTGTTAACCATCCATAGATTCCTCCCTTTACCACTGTAAGTCCTAGACCTGTTGCGTAGAATGTTCTGTCAGTTTTGTAGGTGTCGTATTTTCTTGAGAGCATCCTTGCAAATTGAAGCGCCTTATCTTGGTTCGGCACTATCTCTTGACCGTTAAAATCATACATAGAAGCAAGTTCTGTGCCGGATAATTTTTCTTCTTTACTTCCGATTTCTACTACTATTTCGTTTCCAGCAACCTTATTGTAGTTGTCACGAGCCTTTATAAGATCCTCGTTATTTTCGTAGATTTCTGGATCCATGTATAGTTTATTTTCTTCTATATTAAATTCTGTTCCCCCTGCAAGAATCTTTTTGTTTAAGAGTTTTTCAAACTCATCGATGGAAAAAGTCGTACCCATGTCTTCTTTTACAATCATAAACTTATCTCCAACGTAGTCGATACTTGCATCCACTGGAGGTTTCATATTTTTAACTTGTTTAAGCTCATGGATTTTTTCATTTAGGAGATGCTCATTGAAGTAAACGGTGTGTTTCGCCTCAATATTTTTTGGAACAAGCATAGAAATAAACCAGTAGAAAGGATTTTGAAATATATCATCACTATCTAATTTATCGGAATAATCTATATCTTTTCCCAGGATTTTCTCCTTTTCTTCCCTGCCGACAATCTCTATCTTGTAACTGTTGCTGATTTCATTATAATTTTTCTCCAGCTCATCAATCCTCATCAAACTGAAATCATGACCATTTATTGTGGTGCTTGGTAGGAAATATTTTGAAAATAAAAATACTCCCCCTATATATAAAAGAAGTATTACTCCTAATATTATTAAAAAAGATGTCTTTATAGCTTTCATCACTACCTCCATGTTTAAGTTTAGCAGAGGCGTCCCATTATTTCTATAAGATTTTAAAAATGTAAATAATTTTTAACCCTTTGTATTATAAATTTTTCAAATTAAGTTATATTATATTAAGATAAAATAAAAAGCTCAAAAGGAGATTCCGTCTGGAAGAAACTCTTAAAATTCAAACCTAAGGAGACCGGCTACAAATCGCACTGTCTGAGCGTAACGAGCCTCTATTTGTAGGTCGACGTGGTTTAGAATTTTTGAGTTTCTGTAATCGGAATCGACTTTGAGCTTTTATTATTACATAGAAAACATATTCATACTTTAGATGATTTGACTTTCTTAATTAAATTAGTTGTATCCAAAAGAATTTATATACCTAAATAAAAAAGCAGGCTACTGCCTGCATATGTACTATAAATCTAAACTGACCCTTAGCGCCTTATCTATGTTTTCCATTATGTCATCTGGAAATGATCCGATTTTTTCTCTGAGTCTTTTTTTATCTATGGTTCTAATCTGTTCTAATAGTACCACAGAATTTTTAGGAAGTGCCAGTCCTTCTGCCATGACGTTTAGATGGGTCGGGAGCCGTGCCTTGTTAAGTCTAGATGTTATCGCCGCTACAATTATCGTTGGCGAATATTTATTTCCTATATTATTTTGAAGTACTACTACCGGTCTAACTCCTCCCTGTTCTGATCCAATTACAGGACTTAGATCTGCGTAGAATATGTCTCCTCGTTTTACTATCATATTTGCACCTTTAATACCTTATAAATTTTTAATTGCAAATGGTATATTTTCTACTATATCTCGTGCAATTACTGAGTTCTCTCCTAGTTTTCCCTTGGCTATACTGCCGGATAGTCCATGGATGTATGCGCCCATGGATGCCGCTTTAAAAGGTTCTATCTTCCTACCTAGAAGTGATGTAATTATTCCTGAAAGTACATCTCCCGAACCCGCTGTGGCTAGCTCTGGACCGCCTGTATTATTTATATATACTCTATTTCCATCTGTTACTATGGTCTTATTTCCCTTTAGTAATAGAGTAGTTCTATATTTTTTTGCAAAATCTTTTGCTATTTCTAGTTTATCTTTCTCTATTTCTTCTATGGATAGTTTAGTCAGCCTTGAAAATTCTCCAAGATGTGGGGTGAGGACTTTGTTTTCTAAATTTACTTTTTCTAAATTTCTACTTAGAATATTTAGTCCATCTGCATCTACTACCATTGGCGCTTCTTCTCTTATGACTTCTAGAAACAATTCTTCTTTATTTCCAAGACCTGGTCCAATACATATGGCATCCATTTCTTTTAAAAATTCAAGATCTTCTCTATATATCGCTTCAAAACATCTGGATAGTACTAAGTTTTTAATTTCTCTATCTGTGTTGAAGTAAACTAGACCAGATCCTGTTCTAAGGCTTGCCATAAGGGATAGCATAAGAGCTCCAGGCATATTATTCGAGCCACATATGAATCCTACCCTACCATAGTCTCCTTTGTGACTGTCGACCTTTCTTTTTAATGCACCTTTAAATTCATGAGGTACTTCTATTTCCATACCACATTTTACTTCCTTTGCCACAGCTACTGCAAATTTTCTTTCGTGGGAGACTGAATATGTAAATCTTTTTTCCCCTATCTTTGCTATGTATGGTTCAAATTCCAGTTTTATGTCTTTAAAAGAAATTCCATCTATGCCTGTTCCATTGGCTTTTGATATGGCTTCTTTGGCAGCGAAGTATGCACTTAGGCTTTCATATAAGTTTGGTCTCATTTTTATGTATGCTATTTCATCGTCGTTAAATATACGATTTAAAAACTTTTCTTTATGTTTTTCGTAGAGTTTTATCACTCGCGAAATTTCTATTATATCTATTCCCAACATATTGCTACCCATCTTTATCATTTACTATCTTATTTTATTATAATAAATTTTAGTTAAAAAATAAAGGAGAAGCGACTAACTTCTCCCATGGCGAGGAAGAGTAGGAATCGAACCTACCAAAGAAAAACTTTCTTACAACGGTTTTGAAGACCGCGGAGCACACCAGACACTCATTCTCCCCCATAAAAAGTCCCGACCAAGCGGGACTATCTTATTATACTATATTTTTTTATTCTTGTTAAGATATTAAACCTGCATTAGTTAAAATTTCTGCTGCTTTATCTTTGTTTGCTTCAGAAATTAGAACTATAGGTCCTGTACATCCCATTGCTGATTCAGCGTAGATGCCTTCTTTCCAAAGGGCTTGTACTGCAGTGTCCATTTCAAGAATATCTATTCCAGGTATTTGAGCTGTTACGACTTCTTTTGGTGGAGCTGCTACTGCTGCTTCTGCCTTTTCTTCTTTTTTGTCCATTGACGCTAAGATTTGTTCAAGGCCAGCTTTTTTAGCATCTGCATATACTTTCTTGGAAACTTCTACTAATTTTCCTCTTACTGATTCTACTGCATATTGAATAGCATTTCTAATTACAGGTGTACCACTTGCTCTAGAGACAATGAATACTGGTGTATGGTATCCTTCACCTAGTCCAGGTCCATATCCAAATCCAGCTGTTTCGAAGAATCCGCCAGATGTGAATGATGCAAATGTCTTGATAAGAACATTTCCTGTAAGTGAATCCATAACTACAATATCACAAGTTCCTGCTACTAGGTCATTTCCTCTTAACACTGCGCCGCCGTCAGCTCTCTTAGATTCTGCAAAGTTGATTTCGAAACCATTGTCTTTTAGTTCGTTTAGTTTCTTTTCAACGATTCTTGCAGCTTCTATATTAAGAATACCAACTGTTGGATGTTCAATTCCATTGGCTTTTGCAGCGATGATTCCATTAATAGTGTTAAGAACCATTGCAATGTCTCTCTTCATGTGGGTTGTTCCTGTAGTTGTCGCAATGTAAACTTCTTTACCCATAGCTGGAGTTACTGTTCTACCTACTGTAGAAACTCCGATTGGGAATGGATAGTGCATTGCAACTGCAGCGTCTATTTTACCTTCGTTAAATAGATGCTCAAGGGCTTCTGCAACTTCTTCATCATTTGCTGCTTCTACACAGTTATAATCCTTGTAAGGTGTACCTACAACTGTGAATTCTACGTCTTTAAAGCTTTCCATAGCTTTATTTACGTTGTCAGCACCAAGTTCTGAATCTAGATTAGTTACAGCTATTCTAACAGTAGATGACTTAGATTTACCAGTTTCAATTTCTTCAGCAATGTCATTAATGAATTCTGCTAGTAATTTACTCATCTTACTCCCTTTCTAGAATATCTGAAGCTACTTTCTTCATTGCTTCTGCCAATAGCTTTCTAACCATTTCTTGATCTAGACCTGTTTCTGCTTCAGCGTCTTTTCCAGTATTTCTTTCAACTACTACTGAAATACCATCGAATAGATTTGTAAGTCTTCCTAGGAATAGTGATCCTTTACCTATTAGCATTGCTCTATTTAGATCTCCATCTGTTAAGTCATGAACCATGTGTCCTACGTATGGTACTGCTGAAGGAATATGTCCTTGAGTTGGTGCCCATCCGTGTAGTCCGTGTTTTTCGATGAAGTTCTTAAGTTCTTTTTTATCTAATTCACCTTTTGTTACTGCAAGTGCAGCTATCATCTTGTAGTTAGCTTCTGGAACGTTTCCTGCTCCTGCTGGTTTAGTGATATCTGGGTTTTGCATTTCTGGTGAATATTTGTCTACATCTGTAAATTTAAGTCCGTGTTCGTGAAGTGGATCGTATACTAGTGATGAAATTACAGCTTGTGGTGATGATCCAGTAGATACTTTGTGAGTTCCTACGATGTCGTTTCTAATAATTGGAGAAACTCCGTCGTTTTGAGAAACTATAACTCCGAATCCTCCTACACAGTCTTCTAGAATTGGTAGGCCTTTGTTGATATGATCTCTTGCGTTCATACCAAGTTTAGCTGTTGAACCACCTGCTACTACTAGCACGTTTTTAAAAGTTCCGCCTCTTACATGTGAAGCTGCCGTAACTAGTGCATGTACTGGTGCTGCACAGAATCCTCTTACGTCAGAACCATTTGCGTTTTCTAGTCCACACATTTCTGCGATAGACTTAGCTATGTTTCCTCCACCTCTTTGGTTGATATCTCCTGCTGCTTCTTCTGAACATTCGATTACATAGTTAATTTCTTTTCTATCGATGCCCGATACTCTTAGAGTTTCGATTGCAGCTAGTGCTCCTGATGCTTTAGATACAAGATTTTCAAGCATGGTGTGTGCTGAAAGGTTGACATCTGTATCATGAGCTGCTCTTACATATCCATAAAGTTTTCCATCATGGTATAGTGCAACTGCTTTATCATTTGCGATTAATTCTTCAGCCTTTGAAATATCTTGTCCTTTTAGTTTAGGGAACATCTTTTCAAATTCTGGATATCTTTCTTCTAATACAGATTTAAATTCATTTACATAATCTTCTGATAAGAATACTAAATCAAATTCATCCGCGTACTTAAGAAGTCCTATGAACTCTTCTTCTGGAACTATGATACCAAACTTACCTTCTCTAGTTCCTTTGTTTTCAATTTCTGTATATGGAAGTTTTTTGTCTGCTAGTGCATCTGGGGTAGCGTTTCCAATATAGATTTGATTTGGTAAATAATTTACAACTTCATCAAAGCTTCTTAAGTGATCTTGTACATTTTTTAATAAATCTGAGTCAGGATTAAGTATTTTTTCAGTGGTAAATGTAGCCCCAGCAGTTTCTACTAGCTGGGGTGTATTTACCAATACATATCCTGCACCTTTAATTACAGAATACATTTAGCCTCCTAGTTATCAAATATAGTTTGATCGTCTACTTCTGTTTCAAGAGCTTTAAGTGCTCTTTCAACTAGTCTTTCTCTTAGTTTGTATTCCTCTTCATGAGTCATGTTAGGGTCTCCTAGTGGGTGAGGAATAGCTACTGCAGGTACAATTCTATTTGCTCCAACTGTTAGAGAAATAGGTGTGATTGTACAAATGTGTACTACAGGGATTCCTGTAGATTCAATACCTTTTACCATAGTTGCGCCGCAACGTGTACAGGTACCTCAGGTACTTGTTAATATAACTGCGTCAACTTTGTCTTCTTTTAGGTATTCAGCGATCTTTTCTGAGAACTTCTTAGCACTTGCTACTGCAGTTCCGTTACCTACTGTTGAGTACCAGTAGTGGTGAAGAGATCCAATCTTTCCTTCTTTTTCAAAGTTTCTTAGAACATCAACTGGGATAACTCTGTCTGCGTTTTCGTTAGCATACACTGGGTCATATCCACCGTGAGCTGTTTCTGAGTTTTCAGGAGTTAAGTCAGTTATGTTAGAGAAATCATATCTACCAAATTTAGATGCTGATGATGATTCAATGTGGTCTGGGTTTCCTTTTGGAACGATACCACCTGAAGTAACGATAGCGATTCTAGCTTTGGTTATATCTTTAATAGCTTTTGCAGGTTCAACTCTGTCAAATGCTGGCATTGGATATTCAGTTTCGTATTCTTCGCCACTTATTTTCTTTAGTAGCATTTCAACAGCACGAGCTGATCCAGTTTTGTCAGAGAAGTAGTTGATACGTCTTCCTTGTGGGAAGTATCCGCCTTCTTCTGGTGTTCCTACATCTTCACCTTTAGCGTATTTTTGTGAGAATTCAGCAACAGCTTTAATTGCTTTTCTCATTCCGGCAGCTGAGTCTGCTGTTTTAATAACGTAAACGTCTTTAGCAAACATATCTCTTCCTGGGTTTTCGTCATACATTGCTGTGATTGACTTAATTCCAAGTTTATCTTGAACTTCTTTAGCGATAGTTCCAGATGCCATACCGTATCTACCAGCGTTAAATGCTGGGCCTGCTATGAAATAGTCAGGGTTAAATTTTCCAATCATGTCGATCAATTCAGCCTTAGCTTCTTCAAGGTTTTCGTTGAAGTAAGAGTCTCCGCATACGATTGTAGCTACAATCTCGAAGTCATCTCCAAGGTTTTTTTGAAGTTGAGCTGAAATTGGTGGTAGTTGTTCTGCTACAAATGGTTTTGTATCAGCTTTTTCTTCTCCACCTATTCCTGCAAAGAACTGATTGACATAATGAACTACTTTTATTTTATCCATTATATTCTCCTCGTTAGATATTAATTATAGATATTTACAGTTTTCGTTTCTGATTTCTTGCATTTCTTCAACTATTTCATCAACGTCAAGTACCATTTCCATCATGCCTACTTGTTCATCGTATACGTCTTGATCAAATAGTTCTTTCACTTCATCTTCAACTACGTGGAATGCTAGTAATCCTAGTTCAACTCCTGCTAATGGACCTGCAAATGTTGGGTCCCCTGCCATTACAGTTTCTGCTGCAAGACCTGCAGCTTCGGCTTCTGCTCCTCCTAGAATAACAACTAAGTTTTCTGGTCCGTATTCTTCTGCGAAGTTTTTAACTCTTTGTTGGTTTTCTAGGTCCATAGCGCCTGCGGCAGTTCAGACAAAGCATTCAGTTGCTGAGAAAATTACATCAGTATTATCTACAGTTTCAACACATGCTTTGATAGCTTCACCAGGTACACCGTCACGGTCACCGATGATTATTATCTTTTTGTTTTCTAAATAATTAGTCATGTGATTTTCCTTTCTTAATTTAATTTTTAATTTTAATCGTTGTTACATCGAACAATCTAAAGTTTCTAAAAATAGAAACCTTAGAAAGTTTTTGCTGATAGATAGTTAAATCCTGTTTCGTTTGTAGCTCCAGTTATAACTTGGATTTCTACTTCAAGAGTTCCGTCTTCTAGAATTGCTTCATCAGATCCACCTGCTATAACAAGTACAGCTTTTTCGTCTCCGATTACGTTGTCTAGTTTTGGAAGTCTTACTACTTCGTTTGCGTTACCACCAGTTACTACAGCATTAGCTAGTGGATCAGCGTCTGCTAGAGATTGTGATTTACCATCACGGCCAGCATATTCGTCAGTGATAATTACTGTGTCTATGCCTTTCTTTTCAATCTTAGTACAGTTCATGATAAGGTCAGTGTCTGGGTTACCGAATCCTTCTTGAGATACGATAACTGCATCTGCTCCTAAGAACTCACAAAGTTTAGCAGTCATATCTGATGATCTTTGTTTATCCATTAGATATACGTTTTCGTTTGTGATTACAACTCCAAGGAAGTTTATAGTCTTTCCATGTTCTTTGTAAAGATTCTTGATAACGTCGTTGTTTAAGTGAACATATGTTGGGTTTTTATCGCATGCTGATACGCAGTTACCACTTACAACAGCTCCATCCATAAATTCTGTTGGATATAGGAATGTTGGGATAATTTTCTTTGCGTCAACGCCGTATACATATGTGTCGTGTAGTAATCCTTGAGTTTGAAGCATACATACATAGATAACTTTCTTAAGATCTTTGTATTCTTCTACTTGTTCAAGTATTGGTTTTGTTTCGTAAACTGTTGTCTTTTCAGGTTTTAAGTCTTTTGCTAAACGACCTACAAAATCAGTAATTTTAAGTCCTACCATTCTTACTGAATGTTCGTGGTTAGCTTTAGATATTCCTTCTTTAGGTTCTACCTTAACAACTAAGTTTGTTAGTTTTGAGAATGGAGTGTATTTAGCTCCTTCTCCTGTCATGTCTATGATTCCTTCTTGGAATCCAACTATTGATCCGGTTGTAATTACTGCCATATCCTTAAGAGCGATAGTCTTACCAGTTCCTACTGTGTCGACTTTGTTTAAGATTCCAGGGAACATTTCTCCACCTTCAACCTTAACTCTAGGCTCAAGAACATCTTTTACCGGAATTATTCTCGTACTGTCACCAGGGCGCGCGATGAAGAATTCAATTGATTTTAAATAATCATCGTTAGCTACCTCTGATACTTCTTCAAGTTCAGCTTTGCTTACATAAAGTACTCCGTTTTTGATTTCGGATTTATCTGCAAACTGAATATCTTGAATTTTAATTTCGCCAAGTTCAAGACGCATAACTCACCTCTAATTAATTAATAAAATTTTTTGATCATTGCTTCGATGTTTTCAAGAGTTGCTGTATCTTCTCTGATTTCATCTACTTTTTGACCATCTTTAAACATAAGCATTGTAGGAAGTCCAAGAACTCCTTGCTTAATAGCGTGACGTCTTGCTTTTACAATATCTAGAGAACAGAATTTTATCTTATCTCCGTATTTGTCAGCAAGTTCGTGAACTCCTGGCATAAGTGCCTTACATGGTTCACATGATTGTGACCAGAAGTCTACAAATACATATCCTTCTGCATTTAGTACTTCATCGTCAAAATTTGTTTTGTCTAGTTCTATCACTTTTTTACCTCCTATTAATAATCAAGTGCTTTTAGTTCTTTTTCTATAGTAACAGCTGCGATCGCTCCATCGGATGCTGCTGTTATTACCTGTCTAAGTGGAGTATCTCTTATATCTCCAATAGCAAATACTAGGTCTTTGTTTGTTCTCATGCATTCATCAGTTGGTATATATCCATCTTCTGTCATGTCGATTTTGCCTTCGAACATTTGTGAAGCTGGGTCTGCACCGATAAATACGAATACACCTACTAGTCCGTCATCTTCATCTGCATGGAAAACTGTTTCTTCTCCAGTTTCGTTGTTTACAAATAAGATTTCGTCTAGCATTCCATCGTTAGATCTAAGTTCTTTAATAGATGTGTGATACTTGATTTCAAGATTTTCTTTCTTTTCTGCTCTCTTAGCTACAATTTCATCACATCTTAACTTTTCACGTCTAACAAGAAGAGTTACTTTTCTAGCGAAGTCGCATAGATAGATAGCTTCTTCTACTGCTGAGTTACGAGCACCAACTACGAATACTTCGAAGTCTGTAAAGAAGTCTGCATCGCAAGTTGCACAGTAAGAAACTCCCTTACCGGTAAGTTCTCTTTCTCCTGGAACGTTAAGTTTTCTAGGAGCTGCACCTGTTGCTATGATTATAGCTTTTGCTTCAAGGACTTCATCCCCAGCTAAGTACACTTTTTTAACCTTTCCGTCAAGATCTACATCTTTAACGTGAGCTTTTTTGAATTCGCATCCAAAAGTTTTAGCTTGTTCTTCCATTCTGTCTGTTAGTGTTCTTCCTGATTCATTTTCAGTAAGTCCACCAGGATAGTTTTCAATTGATGCAGTAATCGCAATTTGTCCGCCTGTTACTTTTTCTTCAACGATTAGTGTTTTAAGTCTAGCACGGCCAGCGTATAATCCTGCTGCTAATCCACCAGGACCTCCACCAATTATAATTAAATCATACATTCTTATCACCTTATAAATTATTTAGAACCGGTAGTATCAGTTCCATATCTATTTCACTCAAATCGCTTATTATAGATTCTGTCATATGTCTAGGAGATTGTTCATTAAAAGCGTGCTCTGCTCTTTTAATGGCTCCTTCTATAAGTTCTATAGAATCAAGGTCAATCTTATCTTGTTTTTCTACTATAAAACTTCTAAAAAGAGTATCTCTAGGTCTGAAGTTTCCATATAGCGGATGAGTTAGTAGCTTGTAGTTTAAATGTAGCAAATCTCTAACTTTGTAGAACATTTCCAAGTATCCACTTTCATTGTAAAATTTAACTTCAACTTTGTCAAATTTTTGATTATCGAATCTAGGATTGTTCGTCAAAAGTAAAAGTTCTTTCATAGTTCACCTTCTCATTCAATGTAAATGTCATATTCAAGCCTTTGTTAAATCTCATTTTCTCTATAAAAAAACAGGAAAGAGACTGTGCCTCTTCCCTGTCGCATAGCTTCAGAGTCATAACTCAACAGTCTTGTTACCTGAGAAATTCATATTGCAGCGGCCGCTCCAATACTTGTACCTTCGGTTTTTCACAATCGAAAATTTCCCATTGAGTTCTTGAATATAGATATTTTTTATTATATGATAAAAGTAAACATTTACATCAGCTTTATCTTAACATATAACTAAACAAAAATCAAACATAAGAATTATAAAAAAGGAAGTTTTAAATGCAAAATATCTACAAAAAATTGCCAAAGATGGATGAAATCATAGACAGGTTTAAAGACCATCCCAAAAATTTACTTAAATATATTTCTACAAATATTTTAGAAGATTATAGAGAAAAAATTAAATCTGGATTTGTAGATTTTGAAATGGAAGATGTATTTTCTTCTATAGAAAAAAATCTAAATAACGAAGAGTACTTTTCCCTTCGTAGAGCTATAAATGCATCTGGAGTTATAATCCACACAAATCTAGGGAGATCAATCGTTCCACAGTTCGCACTAGATAGGATAGAACAGGTTTCAAAAGGATATATGAACCTGGAATATAATATTGAAAAAGGCGAAAGAGGATCCCGCTACGACCACCTAAGAAAGATTGTCTGTGAGCTTACAGGCGCAGAGGATGCTCTCCTTGTAAACAATAATGCTGCAGCAGTATTTCTTATGCTAAATACATTTTGTCAAGGTAGTGAAGTAGTAGTTTCTCGAGGAGAACTAGTTGAGATCGGAGAGTCCTTTAGAATTAATGAAATCATGGGTAGGTCAGGTGCCATTTTAAAAGAAGTAGGCTCTACAAACAGGACCCACATATACGATTATGAAAACGCCGTCACAGAAAATACAAAGGCTCTTATGAAAGTGCATCCTTCTGACTATAAAGTCGTAGGATTTACAAAGGAAGTTACAGCTTCTGAGTTAAAAGGACTGGCAAAAGAAAATGACCTACTTATATTAGAAGACTTGGGTTCTGGTTCACTGATTAATATGTCCAAGTTCGGTCTATCTGATGAAAGAACTGTAAAAGATTCTATAAGAGAAGGAGTGGACCTCGTTTCATTTAGCTGTGACAAACTCCTTGGCTCCGTTCAAGGTGGAATCATAGTTGGAAGAAGAGATTTAATCGCTAAAATTAGAAAGAACCAACTTCTTCGTGCATTTAGAGTTGGCAAGCTAACCATCATGGCTCTTGAAGCTACCATGATTAAATTCCTAGACGAAGATGTGGCTATAAGAGAGATTCCAACCCTTCACATGATTGCAAAGACTAAGGAAGAGATTTTAAAATCTGCAGAAGAACTTAAAAAAGTAGCCGAAGCAGCTCTACCAAATTTCGAAATTGAAATTGAAGAGTGTAACTCCAAAGTTGGCGGTGGAACCTATCCCGTGGACACACTCCCTTCCTATGCGGTAAGTTTTAAGACAGATGACATAATGAAGTTTGAATCATACCTTAGACTTTCAAGACACCACATCATCGCAACCGTAAGAGATAATAAACTTTACATGGATCTTAGATGCATTCAGGGCGATGAAATATCAATGATAGAAGAAATACTTAAGGAGTATAAAAATTGAGACATATAATAATCGGTACTTCCGGTCACATCGACCACGGAAAGACCACGCTTATAAAGGCTCTAACCGGGACAAGTACAGATAAATTAAAGGAAGAACAACAAAGGGGTATCTCTATAAATCTAGGCTTTACCTACTTCGATCTTCCAAGCGGACTAAGAGCAGGAATAATAGACGTGCCCGGTCACGAAAGATTCGTAAAGAACATGCTCTCCGGAGTTGTCGGCATGGATCTAGTGCTTCTAATAATCGCAGCAGACGATGGTGTCATGCCACAGACTATTGAACACGCAGATATCCTTGAGTTCATGGGAGTTGAAAATCTAATATTTGTCGTAACCAAGACAGGAATGGTTGAACCGGATATGCTTAACCTAGTCATCTCAGATATCAGAGAAAATTTCAAACATTCCCGTTTCAAAGATTCTAAAATAATCCCTGTAGATTCCCTTTCAAGAGATGGAATAGATAATCTAGTAGAAGAAATCGATAAAATGGTTAAAGATATTCCAGATGTGGATCTCCATAAGTCAGCGAGACTTAATGTAGATAGATCATTCTCACTAAAAGGAATCGGAACCATAGTAACCGGTACATTAATAGAAGGAAAAATTACAAAGGACACTCCCCTTACCCTCTACCCTTCAGAAAAAGAAGTGAAGGTAAGGTCCATAGAAGTTCACGACACCCCAGCGGAAGAAGCAGTAAAAGGTCAAAGGACCGCTCTTAATATTATAAATTTAAAAAAGGACGAAATAGAAAGAGGAATGGTAATCGCAAAGACCGGCTCTCTTACTAAAACATCATTAATAGATGTGAAACTTTCCACTTCCACCCATCAAGACGTAACATTGAAACATTTTACAAGGGTAAGACTCTTCCACGGAACCAAGGAAATAATGGCAAGGGTCATCCCACTAGATAAGAAAGAAATTGCCCCAGGAGAAACCCAAGTAGTACAACTTCGACTAGAAGAAGAAATCTACGCAAAGATAGGCGATCCATTCGTAATACGCCTCTTCTCACCAATGGTTACAGTAGGCGGAGGAATAATTCTAGAAACATTTACCAAGAGACACACATTCTCAGATAAAACCTACTTAGAAGAGTTGAAGAAGAAGGAACTAGATCCAGAATACATCATAATCTCCTACTTAAAAGAACATGGATACAAGGGCGCAAGCTACGAAGATATCTATTCCTACATCGGATACGAAGAAAATTATCTTAAAAAAATTCTAGAAGAAATGATAGAATCCAAAGAAATTTTCTATATCGGCGGAGTCTATGTAGACAAAGAAATGCTACTAGAATTTAGAGATGAACTTCAAGAAACCTTGACCGAATATCACAAGGAAAATCCGTTTGAAAAAGGAATCAACAAAGAAGTATTGAGGGCGAAATTAAAATATCCACTCTCAACCAAGTTCTTCGCAGACATCACATCAACAGAAATCATTGACAAGATACTAAAAGTAGACAAGACCATGGTGTCATTAAAAGGAACCAAGACCGAACTCAAAGGAATGGAAAAACAAGAATTCGATAGAGTAATGAAGATCATAAAAGACGAAGAACCAGGACTACTAAAAGAATCGGACGCAAAATCCCTATTTAAAAATAAAAAACTCATCCCACTTCTATCAGAAGAAGTAAAGATAATAGATGGATTTGTAATTCGAAACGAATTTTTCCAAGAAATAATAGATAAACTAATGAAACACTTGGAAGAAAAAGAAAAAGTAACAGTAGCAGAATTTAGAGATCTCATAGGATTTTCAAGAAAGAATGCAATAGCAATCCTAGAATATCTAGACAGAGAGAAATTCACCAGAAGAGATGGAGATTTTAGATATAAATATTAATAAAATTTAAAATATTTTAATGTAACTAAGGTAGGTGCAAAAGGAAGCATCTACCTTTTTTGTTTTAGAACATGGTTGTTATAATAGATAAAAATACTTTAGATAGTGTGTATTTTTAATGCTATCCGGATAGCATTTTTTTGATGCTCTACGTAGAGCATCAAACTTATTATTTTATATGCTTCACGTGAAGCATTTAAAGAATTATCAAAACATACCTCACCTGAGTAGAGATCCTTCGAAGCCTCTGGTCCTATCCACAATTTGCTTGCAATAAAGTTTATTTTAGATTGAATGAATCGAGTAGGGGCTAATTCATAGCCCCTCTCACACCACCCGTACGTGCCGTTCGGTATACGGCGGTTCGATATTTTCTTGTATAATATTATTTATTACTGATGTATCTATTTAACTTTATTCTTTTTGTATCCGAACCTTGAGAAATGAATACGTCATTTCTTGTGTTCCATCAAGTCATAGTACATCCTTTTCAAATATTACAATAAATATCGTTCCTCCCTTCGCTCCATTTCCATTACAGAAACTTCTTC